>Ga0255769_10000344_pt1 | contig 55280 bp, 40 predicted proteins | sample 041ome_9_FD_179637 | JGI IMG/M metagenome (GOLD analysis project Ga0255769, IMG submission 179637) | Coastal salt marsh microbial communities from the Groves Creek Marsh, Skidaway Island, Georgia - 041413US metaG (version 2) | ecosystem: Environmental > Aquatic > Marine > Intertidal zone > Salt...
CGCCTGTTTCTGCGATCAAGACGATGTTTGGGTTCAAGAAAAACTGGAATTGCAGCTAGAATGCTATCTGCAGATAGACGGTTGCGATAGCAAGCCTGTTCTTGTTCATTCTGACCTCGAAGTTGTAGATCAAAATCTCGACAATGTTGCAGACTCGCTTATCACGTATCAAGGCCTTGAAATCGAACGCAATCGATTCCCACATTTAGTAGTAAGCAACTTAGTGACGGGATGTACTGCTTTGTTTAACGAGGCGTTGCTAGACGCAGCGCTCCCCGTTCCGAAAAATGCCGTGATGCATGATTGGTGGTTCGCCATGACTGCCGCAGCGTTTGGCGAACTGGTGTTTATCCCGAGTCCTCTCGTTCGATACCGGCAGCATGGACGCAATACTATTGGTGCCAAGCAACGAGAGAGCTCGGAAGCTACGGGCAGGGGTCTGGCGAGACGCTTCCTCTCGCTTGAACATAACAAACACCTAGTCGACGTTGCTCGACAGGCGAAAGAGTTTGATCGCCACTTCGGCGGAAAACTGTCGCTCAAGAATCGACTGGCTCTGTTTCTGGCGCGGCGAATGCGTACGGGTAGCGCCAGCTTTCAACGGGTTTATTATCGCCTGCTACGACGTTTCTAATTTATCTCTGCGAGGCGAGATTTTATTCTCTGGCCGACGGCACGAGGTGAAAATTTGGCTTCAATAAACTTCTTTGCTCTAGTACCGAGTTCCCGCGCGAAGTCAGGTTCATCGACGAGCCTTCGCATTGCAGCGCTGGCTTGCTCTAAGGATGGATCAGCCCAACGCTGACCTTTCAGATACGGGCCATAGTCTTGCGCTAAGGTAATCAATTCATAATCGATCGGTATACAATGGCTTGGGTCGGTGTAATCAGTCGAACCAGACCAGTTGGTAACAATAACGCTTTTTCCCAAGCTCATTGCTTCTGCAGGGCCGAGGCCGAACCCTTCAGATCGATGCAGCGAAACAAAACAGTCGACGACGTTGATGAGTGAGTCGATCTCAGATTTACTGTGGTCGTCTGTAAATATGATTATATTGCGGCGCGTTCCGATAATTTCCCTTAGAGCAATCATCGACTCGGCTGTCGCGTTGTTAACTTTGAGGACGAGAGTCGTGCGTTCATCTTCGGCATCGAATGCAGCAATAAACGCATCAAGTGCCGCCTTTGGATTTTTGCGCTCGGCCATGCTGCGTGTGTCGTACATCGCAAGAAAGATGAAGGGCTCTTTGGGAAGGCCAAAGTAGTCGCGATTAAGGGATTCGACAGGACTCGGTGCCACACAGTGAGGAATGCACACGACGGGTTTGGTCGTTTCTGACGCGATCGCTTGGCGCACAAATTCCGACGGCACCCAAATTTCATCGACTTCATCGAGCGCAGGGCGCCATCCCACAGGCATTGTTTCGAGTTCCCACGCCCAGTAAGCAATGTGGTAGCTTCTTTCGACCAAGAATGCGGGAATTGTCGCGCGAGCGAGGGGGAGGTAATCGGCATTTATATGCCATAGCGTAACTGAGAAGGGCGCCTCGCTGCATTCTTTATGCTGCCATGAAAGGTCGCCCATGCGTGCGGGGTTGTCGCGCTCAAAATTTATAATGCCAAATTCGATCTCTGCTGCCGCAAGTGCACGCGCGTCAGATCGAGCACCTTCACCTAACCCCATTTCTGCACGAATATAACCAATTAAATTAACACCCTTTAAAGGCGGTGTATCGACCGAGGACGCTGTGCTTTGATCAGCTTTATCTGCACTCTTTAGCACGTCGGTTGACAGCCTTAATTCTGGTCGGCAGTCGACGCCATCCAAGGTTAAGTTCGGATTGTAATATTCATCGCCAGCGCGCAGCACGTCTCCCCATTTTTCCCACATGCGCATTTCATCTTCCTTAGGCACGTGTGTTTTCCGAGAAATACTCTCGTGGTGAACTAGCGCGCAGCGGGGTGTCCAGATGTTGATGAGGCCCGCCTGCTTTAGTCTAAGGCATAGGTCTACGTCGTTGCTCACCACGGCCAGGCTCTCATCGAAACCATCTACCGCATCGAACTTCTCTCTACTAACCATTAAGCATGCACCGGTGTTCGCAGACACCTCTCTGGCAAGATTATGCAAATTGCCACGCAGCTCAGCGCCCGGTAGCATTTTGTGAAATAGATGAAGGCCACCACCACCTGAATCGATGAGGAATACGCCGGCATGCTGCAACTGTCCCGCAGGGTAATAGAGCAGCGCACCGACAGTGCCGACAGCGGGCCGCTGCGCCTGCTTTACAAGTTCGGTAAGCCAGCTTGCTTGGATAATTTCAACGTCGTCATTGAGAAAAAGAAGGAGTTCTCCATTGGACTCGCGAGCGCCGAGATTATTCAGGCGTGGCCAATTGAAGTCGAAATCGCACTCAATTACGGTCAACCCCTTTTCGACAAGATAGAGAATCCCTTCGGGATTTTTTCCGCGGCTATTATCTAGCATGACCACTTCAAAATTCGGATAGTCTGTAAGCGAAAGTAGCGTCTCAATACAAGGTTCGATTACAGCGAGCTTGGCCATAGTAGGAATAATAATGCTGACACGAGGCGTTGTTGTTAATGGCCGGTCGACATAGCGCACTGGGTTAGAGCCATCGCTGGGACTGTGTTCAAGCAATTTGCACCCAGGCTCGTTCTCTTCGAGGAAATTGCTTGCCCATAAAGACTCGGTGTGATGCGTTGTGTCTGGCGTTGATGTTTCCGACCAAAGAACCTCCGGAACTCGCGCCACTTTCCTAGCTGCGTTACCCAGTTCGAGCAGAAGGCGATAGCGCAGCGTTGTGATGGTTTGCGGGTTATTGGTGATCACGTCGGATAGCGATTTGAGTAGTGCTTCGGTGTTGATGCGCTCGAAAAGCGCAGTTGTGAAAAGATATACACCCCCGATGTAGTTTCTTCCTAAAAGGTGTTCGGAGGACCAGCCAAATGTAAACTCGGGGTTAGTCTGAATGCCATTCGAATCAAGATGGTCGTGGTCAGAATAGACAAGTTCAGCACCAGCATGTTCGCGAAGGGCTGTTAACGACTTCAGGGCGTGTGGGGCGAGTCTCTCCGCTCTATCAGCAATCAGTAGTGCATCGGCCGATCTAGCCGCTTCAGAAAGGCTGCGCAGAAACGCGTCAGCGTACTCTCGAGGCTCATGATCGCTTGCAATCATGCAAACGACGGTGGCGACTGCTGAATCGGCCTGGAGTGATGTAACGTAGGCATCAACTTCTGCGTCATGATGTTCTGCCAGCACCATTACAACAATTCGATTCGATGCTACCGGATTTCTTTCGAAGTGGTGTGCAGCGACCCGTTGTCGGTCGCTAAGCCAAAGTTGATAAATTTTTGTGCGAGTAAAGTTAACCACTTCACGCTCAAGTGATACTCTGTCCGAGCCGTCGTCGAAGGTAATAGTTAAGGTAAACCGGCCCTGTGGCAAGAAGCGTTTTTCGAAGGTTTCGCTAAAACCAGAATTGCGAGCTTCAGCAGTTGCGCGGAAAGAGGCAGCGACATCGTCTCGCAGCAGGTTCGGCTCGAATGTGCGGTAAAGTCTCTCGTTAATCGAAACGGAAATCTGAATGTTGCTGCCCGCCGAAAATGCCCATCCGGTTAGAGTTAAATCACCGTCGACTAGTTGAATGTCTGGGCCCGGTGAGTCTACGCTGCATGTAATTTTGCCTGATGATCTTTTTATTAGCGCTGTGTTTACTGAGGAGTTTTTGGGCGTCTTGTCTGCGACCCTGCTATTGGGTGCGACTGTTGAGCGCGCGACTAGACTCTTTACACTTCTTGAAATATATCGGTAGGGTTTTGTGATCCGCCACGAAAATGAATTGAGCATCTCAGTGAGATACTGAGACAGATTTTTGTTTTCTTCGGTCAAATTTTCTAGACCGTGGCGTAATTCATCAACTGAAGTCTGCAACGACTCTATTTCTCTAATAAGACTGCGAGTGGACTTCTCGGTCTCGACCCGTTCCTTATCGAAACTTGCGACAAGTTCGCGCCTTGCCTGCTCTGCCTCCGCGCCGAGCTGCTGTAACGCTGCCTGATACTCTTCCTGCGAGAGACGCAGATGTTTGTGCAGGTCAGCTATTTCGTCCGAGGAGTCGAAGGTGCCGAAAACTTCATTGAGTTCCGCTGGGCTCCAAGTGGGCGCCCATTTGCCAAGGACTTTCTCTCGCCACTTAGCGCTTAGACTTTTGGCTTCGTATTTTTCTCGCTCGGTCTCTACGGTAGTCTCAGAATCACCGCCCGCTCTGTAGAAGGCGGTGACTTTATCTACATGATAGAAGCTGCCGTGTTCGGCGACCTGTAACCAAAAATCCCAGTCTTCATAGATATCGAGACTCTCATCTACGCGGCAGCCAGCGGTTAAGACTCGGCTTCTAAAAAGCACAGAGTGAATTGGCATGAAGTTGTCGCGCCTTAGAAACGCAACATCGAATTCGCGGGAGAAGAACTCGTCAAGCAACTCACCGTTAGCAGACGTGCGCTGAGTATTACTGTAAGCGGCGATCGCCGCTGGGTTATTGGATAGCGCGTGAAGCAGATTTTCTATGTGTGTTTCAGAGACCCAATCATCATCATCGAGGAACATAATGAAATCGCCGTTCACTGCAGAGAGCCCTGCGTTAGCTGCTTTCGGTCTACTCAGCGGAGAACCAGTGGACACAAGCCTTTGGTCCGATCCAAGCTCGAGCGACGGCAATCCGTCACCGCGTGCATCGACGATAATAGTCTCAAGATTAGTATGGCTTTGGGCAGCAAGCGATTCGAGTGCCTCGACAAGTTCCGGTCGTCCGACGGTGCGAACGATAATGGAAACAAGAGGCAGCACGGTAGTCACGAGCTAGTTTGACCTGTGTAAGATGGCACCGACGACGTGGCCGATGAAATCCAGGAAGAGGGTGTCAAGGCTAGTATTAAAATAGTCTTCGGACTCGTTGCCAAGCGCAAGCAGCGCGATTATTTCGGACTCGTGCATTATTGGGCAGAGCGCGGTCGACCCAACGCGGCTGCTCGTTGCGCCGAAAAGATTCTCGATGCTGCTACGAGGTATCGCACCGCAATGCGTGCGTCTGAGGCGGAACACGTCAGCGAACTCTTCGGCAAGCTTTTCGGCATTCTCTGTGCGTACACCTTCGGACATTTTAAGACCCGGGCGTGCAACGACAATAATTTCGCAGGCGTCGACGCTACCCAGAGCAGTGAGTTTGTCTTGTGTGATCTCTGCGACTTCGGTTGCATCCCTTGCTCGTAGAAGAGAGAGAACTAAATCACGAGTGACATCAAAAAGCTGATCGTTGTCGCGGGCATTGGCCAGCAGTGAGCCTAATTTTTGTCGTGCCTCTTGACCGCGTTCACGAAGAATAACCACCTGCCGCTCGAGAAGCGATATCGCCTTACCGCTCTCATGAGGGAGTGTAAGATCAGCGAGAAGCTCAGTTTGGCTTTGGAAAAATTCAGGGTGAGTGCGCAAATAATCGGCAACCTGTGCGGCGCTGAGTTCCTGCGGGGAATTTTCTGCTGGCGTTGTACCATCTGCGTGATTCTCATTCTCTAAGGCTCTCGATGTGTCAGCAGATACTGTGCTCTTGGAGGAGTTTACGTCTGTCACCGTTGCCGAATCGCTCGCCGTAGTTACTTTGTCGGTCATCGCTATCTGTTTCCTATGTATTTCTTCCAGTAGCAGGAGCGCGGCTGTAGACCGCAGTCCGCTACACTGCGTTAATTATCGGGCAATTCGAGTGTGCCTTCGTAGACAGTAGTGGCAGGCCCTGTCATTAGAACTGGCGTCCCGTCTCCTTGCCATTCAATTGATAGTCTGCCGCCGCGGACCTGCACCTCTACGGGCGACGACAGCAATCCCTGCCTACAGCCGCTAACGACCGCTGCGCAGGCGCCTGTGCCGCAGGCGAGCGTCTCGCCTGAACCGCGTTCGAAGACGCGAAGACGAATGCGCTGATCCTCTATTATCTGCATAAATCCGACATTGACGCCCTTCGGGAAACTACGGTGCGCGCCGAGCGCTTGACCGAGACCTGCTACGTCTACCGCGTCTAAGTCACTCACCACGATAACCGCATGTGGATTCCCCATCGACAGTGCCGAGAACTCAATGCGTTGGGGTTTTGATGAGGTCACAATTTCGCAAGAGTAGCGGCCAAAGCCCTCGCTCGCCACCTGATCTGACGCAAAGGGCAGACTTGCGGGGGCGAAATCGGGTTCCCCCATGTTGACCGTAACCTCGCCAGAGTCAGATAACTTAAGACTCAGGAGTCGATTAACCGTTTCAACGTTGATCGGGTTCTTTTTTGTCAGGCCCTTCTCATGCACATACTTAGCAAAACAGCGCGCGCCGTTGCCGCAGTGTTCCACTTCGCTGCCGTCGCGATTGAAAATGCGGTAGCGAAAATCGGCGTCTGGTCGAGTCGCAGGCTCGATCTGCAAGAGTTGGTCGAAGCCGATACCGAGCTGCCTGTCGGCATATAGCGCGATCTGCTCAGAGCTCAGGCTATGCTGCTGCGAGACACAGTCGACAACTATAAAGTCGTTACCAAGGCCGTGCATTTTTGTAAAAGGGAGTCGCATTATTAAGTTATCGGCCGGTTGCCAATTCGCTGTCGGGCTGGCTTTCGGCGCCTAATTGCAATCGTGACTCGAGGGACAGTTGGTAATCAATTGTCTCCCTCTCGCGAACAATCTGAAATTCCTTGCCGTCTACCATCACCTCAGCGACGCGGTTTCGGGTGTTGTAATTGGAGCTCATCACGAAGCCATAGGCACCCGCGGAGCGGACTGCTAAAAGGTCGCCAGCCGTAATTTTGAGCGGGCGATCTTTACCCAGAAAGTCGCCAGATTCACATACAGGCCCGACGACATCGAACTGTAGTTCTGGACACGATTTGTCAGCGTTTAATTCGACCGGAATGATCTTCTGCCATGCACCATAAAGTGCTGGTCGCAAAAGATCGTTCATCGCGCCATCGACGATGGCAAAATTCTTATGTTCATTACATTTGATGTATTCGACGCGCGTAACAAATACACCTGCATTCGCCGCGATTGAGCGCCCTGGCTCGACCATGAGTGTTAGATTGCGAGAGGCAAAACGACCGCGGACCGCGGCAATCAGTTCATCTGGCAAGGGAGGCTCTTCGCCATCATAAGGGACACCGAGGCCGCCGCCCATGTCGAAATGCTTGAGATGAATACCTTCCGCCGCCAGTGCATCGACCATGGCAAGTAGCCGATCGATGGCGTCGAGAAATGGCGCAATACTGGTAAGCTGCGAGCCTATGTGGCAGTCGATACCGACTAACTCAATTCCCGGCAGGGTGGCTGCGTGTCGATAAACACCAAGCGCTGCGCCGCTTGCAATGCCGAATTTATTCTCCTTGAGTCCGGTTGAGATGTAAGGGTGTGTGCCGGCATCAACGTCTGGATTCACTCTCAGTGAAATAGGCGCAACAACGCCGGCAGCTGTCGCGATGCGGCTGATGCGTTCGAGCTCTGCTTCAGATTCGACATTAAAACAGTAGATACCGACCTCGAGTGCGAAGCGGATCTCTTCCTCCGTTTTTCCGAGGCCCGAAAAAATCGTTTTTTTAGGGTCACCGCCCGCGCGAAGGACGCGCTGTAGTTCTCCACCTGAGACAATGTCGAAACCCGCGCCTAACCTAGCGAGAACATCAAGCACCGCGAGGTTTGAGTTAGCCTTAACGGCGAAGCAAATCAAACTAGGCTGATCGGCGAGTGCTTTTTCATATGCACGATAATGACGTTCGAGAGTTGCACGTGAGTAAACATAGCAAGGCGTACCAACGGCCTCAGCGATCTGTGAGAGCGGCAGATCTTCGGCGAAGAGGCTCTCACCCCGATAATTAAAATGATCCATTGTTTAGTCTCTGAGTCGCTTTGCTATTGCAACTGCGCGTTAATTGCTGGAGGTTGTTCGGGTCGCGTGAGGCCGCCTTTCTGCCCGCAGCCGGCAAGCAGACTCGTGAGTAGACAGAGGAAAAGCAGCGCTCGGTTCATGCCGGCCTTCTTAGGTGGCAACAGTCGATTGTCACTTGATCGTTTGCAAAATCCCTGCATGGTTTTTTGGGCCTCTCATAAACTCAAAACCGCCGCCTTTCCAACGCGGACGAGTAAAAGAAGTATAACTGCGAGAACCGAATAAACCCAGATCAAAGTCGAGGGCGCCTGCGCAAGAGGCGGAGTGAAAGGGCAGCCTAGCCCAATTTTTCGCGAGGATCCCCTATTCCCTTGAAAATAGTCATCCCCGCACCTATATTCCTTCGGTCCGCGTGCGAAGGCACACACTGCTCAACAAAAAAGGAAGAAAAGCGATGATTGAGATCACTCATCTAAGCAAAAAGTTCGAGCAATTTACCGCCGTCGATGACCTCAGTTTCAAGGTTGCTGAAGGCGAGGTGCTCGGGTTTCTCGGTCCGAATGGCGCTGGGAAATCGACAACGATGAAGATTATTACCGGCTTTCTTGCCCCAACCTCAGGCTCGGTAACGGTCGATGGCCATAATCTTGCAACAGATGCACTCGCCGCAAAGGCGCTGATGGGCTATCTGCCCGAGGGCGCCCCATCGTATGGTGATATGACGACACTCGATTTTCTCCGCTTTGTGGGAGAGGTTCGTGGCTACCGCGGGGATGAGCTTGTTCAGCGAGTTGGGCGTGTGCTTTCGGAGGTTGAGCTCACGAAGGTCGCAATGCAGAAAATTGAAACGCTGTCGAAGGGGTTTAAACGCAGAGTCGGCCTAGCACAAGCGATTATGCACGACCCCAAGGTATTGATTCTGGACGAGCCAACCGATGGTCTGGACCCTAATCAGAAGCAACATGTCCGCGAACTAATAAAAAACCTTGCCCGCGACAAAATTGTCATCATCTCAACTCATATACTCGAAGAGGTCTCAGCGGTTTGTACTCGGGCGGTAATCATCACACAGGGACGATTGGTCGCCGATGGAACGCCTGCGGAGCTCGAAGCGAGTTCCAAATATCATCAAGCCGTAAGTCTGCGCTTGGCGCAGCCCACCGACGTGAGCGTCCATCTCGATTCGCTCGCGGATGTCGCAGGCATCGAGATTGACGCCGAGGATGTGCTCAACATGCGCATATTGGCGCGTCCAGGCAAGTCGATTTATGGTCAGGTCGCATCACTTGCGCAGGAACAAAACTGGCCGGTTGCGGAAATGACGGTGGCACGAGGGCAGCTAGAGGATGTTTTCAAACAAGTAACCGCAGGAGGAGTACGTCGTGGGTAATCTCAGCGTCATCTTCAAGCGTGAGTTAGCAAGCTATTTTGCGACGCCGCTTGCCTATATCTTTATTGTTATTTTTCTGATTACAAACGGCATTTTCACGTTTGAACTCGGGGGCTTCTATCTTCGTGGACAAGCTGACTTATTGCCGTTTTTTAGTTTTCATCCTTGGCTTTACTTGTTCATGGTTCCTGCAATAGCGATGACACTTTGGGCTGACGAGCGCAAAACTGGCACGATCGAATTGCTGCTCACGCTCCCCGTGCGACTCAAAGATGCAGTACTCGGAAAATTCCTTGCCGCGTGGGCATTGATGGGAATTGCGCTTGCGCTGACGTTCCCTATTTGGATCACTGTCAATTACCTCGGCGATCCTGATAACGGTGTAATATTCGCGGCTTACCTCGGCAGTTGGTTTATGGCCGGTGGCTTTTTGGCGATTGGCTCTTGTATGTCAGCGGCGACAAAGAATTCCGTTATCGCATTTATCTTAACCGTTAGCCTCTGTTTCGTCTTTGTGATCATGGGATCACCTATTCTGCTTGAAGCGTTCCCCGCATGGGTACCGCAAGTTGTGGTGGATGCCTTCGCTGCGATGGGGTTCTTGACACACTATGATTCTATCGCCAAAGGCGTATTGGACCTCCGCGACATGTTGTTCTTTGCCGTATTTATCGGCGCATGGCTCGTTGCGAGCGCAATCGTTATTGAAATCAAGAAAGCAAACTAGGAGGAGACTGCAGATGACTAAAGCTAAGTTTTTATTCTCGGGCATGGGCCTCCTTTCGGTCGCGGCGACACTGCTTATTGTAGTCGGACTTATCAGCGCATTACCGAGCGTGCGCATAGATCTAACTGAGGACGAATTGTTCTCGCTCGCCGATGGCACCCGCAACATCGTGTCGGGTCTTGAAGAGCCGATTGAGCTCATTTTTTTCTACAGCGAATCGGCGACAGAGGACCAGCCGCAGATACGAAGCTATGGGACACGCGTGCAGGAATTACTCCGCGAGATAGTGATTGCGAGTAACGGCAAGCTTTCGCTTAGGCTTGTTGATCCAGAGCCGTTTTCGGAAGACGAAGACCTCGCAACACAATATGGCATTCAGCCTGTCCCTGTTACGCAGGGGGGGCCGGGAATTTACTTTGGACTCGTAGCCGCGCAGTTAGATAACGATCCCGCATTCCGCGTGTCCGAAACGATGCCGTTAATTCGCCCGGACCAAGAGCAGTTTCTAGAATATGAATTCATGAAGCTGGTTACCCGCGTAGCGAATCCGGATTTGCAAGTTATCGGTTTGCTCACGACCCTCGACATAGACGGCGGTTTCGACCCAATGACGGGGCAGGCGACACAGCAGTGGATGATTACCGATTTCATTCGTCAGCTTTATGAACTACGCCGCATAGAAACTGAGGCCGAATCAATCGACGAGGATGTCGACATACTGATGATTGTGCATCCAGAGGGTCTCTCCGAACAGACGCTCTACGCCATCGATCAGCACGTAATGCGAGGCGGAAAAACAATCGTCTTCCTAGACCCAACCGCTGACTCTATGGTGTCTCGTTCGTCACGGGGCTCGATGATTCCTGCCGGAATGCGATCCGATTTACCTGGGTTGCTTGAAGCGTGGGGCGTTGATTACTCGCCGGACAAAGTACTTACCGATAACACCCTCGCCCTGCGGGTGCAGATGGGGCAGGGCTCGCGTCCGGTTGCGCACATTGGGATGATCGGCGCGAATAGAACCGCGCTGGCCGAAGATGACATAATTACTCGACGCCTCGAAAATCTAAATCTTTCATCAGTGGGTGCGCTAGCGCCGCGTGAAGGCGCGAATACGCGGTTCGAACCGCTCATTCAATCGTCGAGTGACGCGATGCTAATGGACGCCTCTCTATTTGAAGATGTTCTGGATCCATCGGTTTTATTCGACGAATTTGTTTCGGCAAACGAGCGCTATACAATCGCTGCCCGCATTAGTGGTGTGATTGCTACGGCGTTCCCTGAAGGTCGACCTGTAATCGCGAGTGCAGAGGCTGAGGCGACTGACGATGAGACTACCGCCGATACGGATGACGCTGTTGCGGACGATGCCGATAGTGAAGTGGGCAGTAGGGATGGGGAGAGTGCCGAGATCGATCCACTGCAAGGACATCTTGCTCAGACCGACGGTGAGACAAATATCCTCATTTTTGCTGACACCGACGTTCTGACCGACCGGCTCTGGGTACAAGTCGCACAGTTCTTGGGGCAAAGAATTCCTCAGCCCTATGCCAATAACGGGGATTTCGTTATTAACGCGCTCGACAATCTTAGCGGCGGCGCCGATCTTGTGAGTATCCGTAGCCGTGGTCGTTATTCTCGACCCTTTGAGCGAGTTGTTAAAATGCAGCGCGAGGCAGACGATCGCCTGCGCATCGAAGAGGCGGCACTTCTAGAGAGGCTCGCCGCAACCGAAGACCAGTTGGCTGCGCTGAATACTGATGAAAATGGCCAACCGTTGGGTCAGCTAACACCCGAAATTCAGGCTGAAATAGATCGATTCAACGCTGAATTACTCGACACTCGCCGCAGCCTTCGAGACGTGCAGTATCAGCTAACCGCTGACATAGAAGAGTTGGGTTCTAACCTGAAATGGTTTAATACCGCGGCGATTCCGATGCTGCTTACCGTGTTAGCGCTGTTTATTAGTCTGACACGCGCGCAGCGTCGCCGTGCGGCGGCACTGCGTTAATTTGAGTCATTCTGGGTTGGCCTTTGAAGCACTTGCACAATAATGCGAGTACCTTCGCCGAGCTCGCTCTCGATCTGGAGCGAGCCGCCGTGGGCCTGAGCGATAAGGCGGCAAAGATAGAGGCCAAGGCCAAAGCCGCCTGTGTTGCGCTGCCTCGAACTGTCGGCGCGGTAGAACGGTTCACAGACCTGCTCAATATGCTCCGGTCCAATTCCCTCGCCCTGGTCTTCGACAATGAGAGTCGCGCTTGCGTCGTTAAAAATAACTTCGACGCGGAGAGGATTATCCTGTCCGTGTCTAATTGCATTATTAAGTAGATTCGTCAGCAGCAGGCGAATACGCAATTTGTCGATGACAAATTCTCGATCCTCAGACGGTAGCACGATCTCGAGCCCGCCTTCATAGCTAAAATATTGGTCAACTACGGACTCAACAAACTCGGCAAGCTGAACCGGTTCGGCTGAGAGCGCGGTGTGTTCGTCGTTGAGTCGTTCGGCTTCGATCAGGTCGCCAATTAAATGATCTATTTCGTCGATGTCTTCGCGAAGGTTCGCTTTTTCGATACTTTCTGGCATAAATTCAAGGCGTAGCTTCGCCTTGGTGAGTGGCGTGCGCAATTCGTGACTAATGGCCAAAAGAAGCTGACGTTTTGCTTCGAGCATTGACTGTAGAGAGTCTGCCATGTGATTGATACTGTCGGTTAGCGCGCCTAACTCATCTTGACGTGCATTGTGCACGCGATAACTTAGGTCTCCGCTGCGAATCCGCTCGGCGCCTCGGCGTAGCATGCGCACGGGGTCAAGCAGGCGATTGACCATAAAATAATTCACGAAAAGTACGAATCCCGCGAGTGCAAGGCCGATATAGAGCACTGCTAAATTCGCTGCGCTATCGTCTAGCGAACGCTGGTAGAGGTAAAAATCATAGCCATCGCGGCGTACAACAATCATGTCCTCATTGTCGCTGGACCGAATCTCGGCATCGTCGGTAAGAGTTCTAACGAACGTCGAATCGTCGAGGTTAAGTCGATTATCGCCGTCCGAACTCCAGCGCATGATCGGGTTGCGAATGTTGATGCTCCAGTCGAGTTCTGCTGCGAGTCGCATCGCGTTGCTCAAATTGGGCGGCGTGCCAATGTCCTCGATAATGGATTCGACGTTGCGTGCAAAAAAATCTGGAATAGCCTCTATCGCACCGCTGTCGCGAGTGACGGTCTGAATAGACACGGAGATAATTATGAAAAACATTAACACCGTGACGCTAAAAATCGCCAGCAAGCGCAGGAAAAGAGAGTAGCGTATCGTTTGCAGTAAGCCTGCCACGGCGGCTACAACTGTTCGCCAATAAATGTGTAACCCCGGCCCCAGACTGTCTTGATAAATCGAGGCGTCTTGGATGTGTCGCCGAGCTTGTGACGCAATCGACTAACGAGGGTATCAACTGCGCGGGAGAAAAGTTCAGCATCGATGCCCCGAAGGCGGTTCATCAATTCGTCGCGTGTAAATGTTTTGTTCGGATACTGCATAAATAAAATCAGCAGTTCATATTCCATAGTGGTTAGATCGAGTACGACCTTGTCGAGTTTGACTTCCCGCCTTGAGGGGTCAACATCGATTCCGTTGATCGGCTTGATATCCCGCATCGAGGCATCGTCCCCGCTTCGGCGTAGGATGTTGTGGATCCGCGCGACGAGTTCGCGTGGCTCGAAAGGCTTAGGTAAGTAGTCATCAGCGCCGAGCTCTAAACCGACGATGCGGTCGGTGACTTCGGCATGAGCGGTGAGCATCAAAATGGGGAGCTGACCGTAGATGGACGATTTAGCGCGGATCTCACGGCATACCTCGAAGCCATCTTTTTCAGGCAACATAACGTCGAGAATAAGAAGGTCTGGTTTGAGCTTCTTAATCATTTCCAAGCCTTTGCTTGGAGTGAGCGCAACATGCGCCTGCATTTCGTAGCGGGCGAGATACTGAGTTAGCAGATCGCCAAGGTTTTCGTCGTCATCGATGATAAGTATTTGTTTCATCTTGTGTTCCACTTGTCACAGGCCTCGGAATGAGGCGACCAAGCGACGTAGCTGCGGCACGCCTTACCGCACGTCCAAGCCATTTTGGGTCGCTTTTGGTGAAGGCTTCATAGTACGAATTCGGCCTGCCTAAATCAATTCTGTAGTATGATGACCGCCGATCAGAGGCATTCACACCCTGACGATAAATTTGCCCTGTGAAGACCGTTAACCCTAGCGTCGTAATCATACCTCTAAGCGATCCCTCGAAACGTCTCTATGATCTCTCTTAATAATATTACCCTCATGCGTGGCACCCAGACGCTGATTCGAGAGGCGAGCGTTCTGCTGTCGAGTGGCCAGCGGACCGGTATCATAGGTCGCAATGGCTCTGGGAAAACGAGTCTTTTTAAAGCGCTCGCGGGCGAGATCCAGCTCGAACAGGGCGAGATTGAGATGCCCAACGGGCTGCGCACCGTATCGATGGCGCAGGAGACGCCGGCCAGTGATCGAACCGCGCTAGAGTTCGTAATAGATTCGCATGCCGAGTTCCGAGATCTAGAGAAAAAAATTCAAGCAGCTGAGGACGGACACAACGACGCGCTTTTGGTGCGACTGCATGCACAGATGGAAGAGCTCGGCGCTTACGATATTAAGAATAAGGCCGAGCAGTTGCTGTCCGGACTCGGCTTCGACACTGAGCAGTTCTCTCGGACGGTAGGTGAGTTTTCTGGTGGTTGGCGAGTGCGTTTGAACCTTGCCGCCGCGCTTATGCGCCCATCCGACCTACTCATGCTCGACGAACCGACAAACCACTTAGACCTCGAGGCAACCGTCTGGTTGGAGCAATGGCTGCGAAGTTACCGCGGCACTATTCTTGTCATCTCCCACGACCGAACATTTCTCGATGCGGTAATTGATCATGTAATTAGTCTGGAAAACGGTTCGCTCGCCCTCTACCGTGGCAATTACAGTGCCTATGAACGCCAGCGCGCCGAGCGCATGGCCCTCCAGGCTGCGCTATATGAGAAGCAGCAGCGTAGGCGCGGCGAGATCGAAGATTTCGTTCGGCGCTTTAAAGCAAAGGCAAGTAAGGCCCGGCAGGCACAAAGTCGACTCAAAGAGCTCGATCGGATGCAAGACATCGCACCGGCCCATGCCGATTCTCCGTTTCGTTTTTCGTTCCCCGAAGTTGAAACCGACAGCGGCTACCTCATGCAGATCAACAAGCTTTCGTTTGGCTTCGATAAACCCTTGGTTGATGAGGTGACGTTTTCGATTCGTGGCGATTCGCGATTCGGTCTGCTCGGTTTCAATGGTAGCGGCAAGTCGACTCTGCTTAAGGTTCTCTCCGGCTCGCTTAAAGAAATGGCAGGGGAGAAGATTGCGGCTAAGAAGCTCCGCATCGGCTATTTCGCTCAGCACCAAGTTGACGAATTAGATCAAACAGCCACGCCAGTTGCGACCATTCAGGCGCTTGCGAAGAAAGATCCGATGCTCAAGGCGACAGAGCAGACTATTCGCGACTATCTAGGTGGTTTTGATTTTCGCGGTAGCCGCGTCGATGAATGCATTGAGCATTTCTCGGGCGGAGAGAAAGCTCGACTCGCGTTGGCGAAGGTTGCTTGGGAGCGTCCGAATCTACTGCTGCTCGATGAACCAACGAACCATCTGGATCTAGAGATGGTGCATGCACTTACTGTTGCGTTACAGGAATTTAAAGGCGCGGTAGTCATCGTCTCCCACGATCGACACCTACTCGCTAATACTGTCGACGAATTTTTCTCAATTCATAAAGGCCATTTCGCCGAATTTGATGGTGATCTCGCCGACTATGAGCGCTGGCTTTCGCGCTATAACGAAGTCGAGTCAGCGCCGAAGCCAACGGACAACAGTTCGTTAGTCGACAATAGTGCTGCCGATAAAAAAGCGCAGAGGCAGCAGGCCGCGGCGCGGAGAGAGCAGCTAGCCCCACTGAGAAAACAGGTTAAGGCGCTCGAAAATGAGATGGAGAAATTGCAGTCGCGGCTTTCAAAAATCGAAAACGAATTAGGCGACGAGGCAATTTATGCCGAAGATAATAAAGCCAAGCTCGCCGAGCGAGTAAAAGAGCAGGGCAGCCTAAAAGCGCAACTGGGCTCAGTAGAGGAGCAATGGCTGGAGCTACAAGAAGAGCTAGAGGCGGCACTCTAGCGGGATGCGCGTGTATACTGTATGTTTTATCGCGCTGCAGAATGCAGACGGAAACCACTAAACCACAATCCAATATACCAAAGCGCGACGGACTATAACTTGGCAGCAGAAAACGAAAACAGCGCGACGTCTGAGGAACAAGCGAGCGGTTTCTCAGCGAGCTGGGCGCTTTACAAACGACTTTTAACCTACCTAAAGCCGCAGCTGCCTGCGGTATTCACCAGTGTCATCGGTTTTCTTATCTTCGCCGCAACGACGCCACTTGCTGCTGCATGGCTCGGCTGGACTATCGATGCCATCGAAAATAAGGACCTCGACTGGCGTGTCTATAGCCCGCTGCTCTGCATTGCAATCGCGTTCATTCGAGGAATTGGAGGCTTTTTGGGTGGCTATTCGATCGCGCACGTCGCCAACTCGCTGATCCACCGCATGCGCGGCCAGATCATGGAGCACACTCTCGAGCTTCCTGTTCGTTTCTTCGATCGTTCCGAGCCGGGACGGCTAATTTCAAAGGTGACCTACGACGTCAATCAGATCACGGGGGCGGTTACTAATGCAGTCACCGTTGTTTTGCGCGAAGGACTCACCGTTATCGGACTGCTCGCCGCGCTGTTCTATGTGGACTGGCAGCTTAGCCTCGCGTTCTTGCTCATTGCACCAGTCGTAGGCAAGACAGTCTCAATCGCGTCGCGATATTTCCGTCGCTACAGCACGCAGATGCAAAACTCAATGGGCGAGGTGACACAGATCATAAGCGAGTCTATTCGCGGCCATCACGTTGTAAGAACCTTTAACGCTAAAGACTCGGTAAATAAAAAGTTTGCGTCGGCAAGCGAGCGTAATCGAGCGCAGAATATGAAAATGGCGGGTACTGAACTTGTTAGCACTCCGCTGATACAACTTTTGGTCAGCGGCGCCATCGCGGGACTTATCTGGTTTCTCATGGCACCCGAATTCATGCGTGACCGCTCCTCTGGCGACTTCGTTACGTTTCTGACTATGGCTGCCTCACTGGCAAAACCTATACGCCAGCTCTCGCAAATTAACTCGGTCATCCAGCGCGGTCTCTCAGCAGCTTCGAGTATCTTCACTTTACTTGACGAACCCGGTGAGGCTGATCTTGGGAAGAAGGAACTACCGCGCGAGATTGAAAGAATAGAATTCGACAATGTACGTTTCGCCTATGAACAATCAACCGACACTTCCCTCGACGAGTCAGAGAGTGGCGTCGATATGGCTGTCAATGGCGTAAGCTTCGAGGTGGAGGCAGGACAGACAATTGCGTTAGTTGGAAAATCAGGTAGCGGGAAAACGACGCTTGTGAGTTTATTGCCGCGTTTTTACGATTGCACCGAAGGCGAGATTCGAATCAACGGCAATGCCTTAGCTGATTATTCACTGCAAAGCCTTCGCCATCAGATCGCGGTGGTTAGTCAAAAAGTTGTCCTGTTTAGCGGCAGCATACTCGATAACATCGCCTATGCCGCAGCCGAACCAATCGATCGCAACTTGGTAATGGACGCAGCGCGTAACGCCCATGCACTCGAATTCATTGAGCAGTTACCTAATGGGATTGACACGCAAATCGGCGACGATGCGGGCATGTTATCGGGCGGGCAGAGGCAGCGAATCGCGATTGCACGCGCGCTGTTTGACGATGCGCCAATCTTAGTTCTCGATGAGGCAACGTCGGCACTTGATTCCGAATCTGAGCAGCATATACAAGAGGCGTTGAGTACGCTGATGCGAGGCCGCACTACGTTTGTTATCGCCCATCGACTCTCGACGGTCGAAAGCGCCGATAAAATATTGGTGATGCAGGATGGTAAAATTATTGAAGCGGGTACTCATAAAGATTTGCTCGCGCAAGGCGGGCACTACGCCTATCTCTACAATATTCAGTTTGCGGAAACCTAGGTTATACGCGCCGCAAAGTGGCTTCGCAAACGCCTCTGATCAACGCACCGTGTTGATAAAAAATTGATACGGGTGTCGTCAGTTAGGGCAATGGATAAGATGAAAGTTTATAGTCCGTCCACTTTCCTTTGATGCATCTCCCTCAGCTTCGCGTATTTCATATAAGTATAAAAGGCCGCGTTCATACTGGTATTGAACCCCTCAAGGCCGTCTAAGAAATGCCCTTTGAACAGATAAACCTGTAAAAAAGTAATGGGGAACATAAGAACAATACTCGCGAGGGAAGCATTCTGATTCTTTTCGAATTTATCTTCGGCTTTGAGTTCGCTGTACCGATTTGATTTTGTAAAGCGCTGGCTAAGGCTCAGGTTTTCTTTATGAAGAATTGTCGCCTGAGTTTTCTTAACCGAGCCGCTAATTGAAATGCTTTCGTGTACGCGTCTTACCTCGTAGTGTCCGCAAGACTTGCGAAAAAAGCGTATAAGTCGATCATTCTTACTGAAATTTTTTGGCTGTTTCCCCCAGCGAATCAGTGTTCGATTTGATTCTAATGCGTCGTGCGTATCCTCTGCGATTAGCGCACGGACTTCCTGCAAAAATTCCTTAGTCGGCAATTCATCAGCATCTAGATTAAAAACCCATGGATGGCTGCAGAGAGACATCGCATAGGCCTTTTGTTCACTAAAACCCGGCCAGTCATTGTGAAAGACGCGGACATTTGGAAATTTCTCCGCAATCTTCAACGTTTGATCGCTACTCCCACTATCTACGATAATTATCTCGGCAAAATCGGATACGCTTGCTAGCGATTCGGCAATGTTTTTCTCTTCATTTAGAGTAATCATGTACACGCTCGCGGCAATTACTTGATTCATAAGTTAATCTCTTTGCTTTCATTTTCAAACGCCGGGTCGCGCATATCGATTGCCACTCTGGTGGCTGATGCCGCGCCGAAGACAATTTCGGGTATCAGCGAGGTAAGGCAATGATAATTGAATTCGCATTGCCAAGCGTCGCAATTTTCGCCACAGGCTTTGGTGCCGCGCAGTAATCGACTATTCTTTCCAAGCGGAGCCCAGATAGCTTCTTTACTCGGTCCAAAGAGGGCCACAAGATCCAAGCCAGTTGAAGCAGCAAGATGCATCGGCCCGCTGTCGCCTCCAACATAAAAATGCGCTCTTTTGAAAAGGGCGACGAGTTCGGGGTAACCGGTCAGATCAAAATGGAAGAGGTTAGAGTCGTCGAGCTGATCGGCGATGGCATCTATCATCTTTTTATCGTCGCCTACGCCAATCATGACAATTTCAAGACCTTGACGTTTGAACATGGTAATTAAACTTGCGAAGTACTCCACCGGCCACTTCTTATAATCCGCGCTAGCTCCCGGGTGGATTACGACGAAACGCGAGCTGATAGAACAGCGCTGTAGAAAGTCATCTGTTGCATGCTCGGCGTGAGGCGGGAGACAGTACGGCAGTATATTAGACGGAGCTTTGTCGGCAACAAGCACATCGAGAATCTCACCAAATGCATTATAGCGATGCTTTTCGTAATTGAGCGTGCGTGGATTGTTGTAAAACCGATGAGCATTTTTTCCGGTCGGTCCGTAGCGCTGCTTGGCGCCGCTTAGCCTACTTAGAACGCCGCTGAAGCGCTCTCCTTCCATGTCGATAATACAGTCGTCAGATGCTTTTCGAAGTCTACGCAGGAAGCCTAAATAGAGAGAGAGCCGTGACAAAACTGAGCTTGGCGCCTTAAGGCGCTGACGCGGATACTCGATGATACTAACAGAAGGCGGCATGACAGTATCGGTGAGCTCTCGAAAACGAGCGTCAATGACGAGCGTTAGCTCGGGATACTCTTTGGCGACTCGTAGCACCCAGGGCAGCCCTAGAATAAAGTTGCCTAAGTAGTGTGTCGGGAAAAGTAATACTGGACTGCTGCGCATAATCTCTCTTTATAAACCTCTCGCCGGTATTCGATATCTTTAGCTCAAAATGCTGACTGATTTTAGTTATATCTGCCTTCAGATCGCCATCGTGAGGCAAATTTTTGCAAATTTTTACAGCCACAGACGCTTAGTCTTTGACGCATTCCATTTTAAGGTGTTCTTAAGCTAGGCGCTTTATCCTCGTTCAGCTAATGTCCCATCTTGATGCACATTGCTTGACTATCTTTCGTGTTAAGCTTCACTTGCACGTCGACAGAAATTGAGGAATGACTAATGGTCGTTGATTCGAAGGAAACACAGCCTAGCGTGCCAATCAAAAAGAAAGGACTGGCTCGAATTTGGGCCGCGACGATCTATAGTGTAGACGGCCTGCGGGCCTGTTTTCGAAGCGAAGAAGCTTTTCGACTTGAGCTCATATTATCACTGATCTTCGGACCACTGGCGTTTATTCTGGGAGAAACAGCCATCGAAATAGCGATGCTGCTTTTAGCCATCGCGCTCGTTCTGTTAGTCGAGTTACTCAATAGCGCGATAGAGGCGGTTGTCGATAGGGTGGGTATGGATTACCACGAGCTATCAAAGAAAGCGAAAGACATTGCTTCAGGCGCTGTATTCATTAGTTTGATGACTTTCCTTTTGATCTGGGCGGTCATACTTATCGATCGATTGCCTATTAATCTGTAGCCTTGTCTCTTTGGTCTGTTGACTTCAGATTTGGCACGGATGGATGAGATGAGCGTAATCGCAAACCTCTGTCCACGAGGAGAATAATAATCATTGCAAGTAGCATGGTTACCACTGTATGCCCCAGAAAGTGATCGCCAATTATTATTTTATAGACACCGACTACCCAGCCTAAAAGACATGCCATGCTAACTATGACCCTTTGTGCCTTACGGGTCTTTCCGAGAATACCTAACGCCATTAATGCGAACCCACCGCTCGCATGCCCAGCGGGATAACAGGCAATTCGCTTTACTTGAACAAAGTCGTCTGGATAGCCGCGAAAAAGCGTTATGTGTGGATAGCTGCCACCAAAAAGCGCAAGATCTCGAGGGCACGGAATGTTTGTCGCGTCTTTGAGTAGATTGACTGCCAGCGGAACTAGGACAAGCGACACGAGAACCACTCGCAGCTTTTGCTGATCATAATATTTATGCCGAGGTAGAAATAAATCTATTCTGGTGAAACGAGGTGATAGAGAGAGCAATAGAAAGATAATGACGACGCCGAAATAGACTGTCTTTACTCCATCGTAGAGTACAAAGCGGAGCCAACGCTGATCGCGACTGATTATCCAATCATTTAAATCCGCATCGAAGAACCAGCGCTGTACCATAATGTCGGCCGGAGTTATCTCAAAGAAAACGACAGTTCCGACGAGGCACAATACTAGTAGAAAGAGTTGCTTGTTATAGGTGTGTTTTAGAATCAAAGATCGAGCTCTTTATTATGTTGATTACTCTAGTTTTCAAATTTTTATCGCCAGAAGGTCGAGTTCTTCATCATAAAGAGTAGTGTCAATATCGAACAATCCCAGCAGAGTATGGCTAACACTGTCATGACTTAAAGCCGTTCCCTTTTTTGCTAATCCGGTAATGTTTTCTACTTCTTCGGCAGGCCAGCTTTCGCCAAACCAGAAAATGAGAGGTACCCGTTTTTGGGCGTCAGGCGCAAGACGATAAGGCAAGCCATGTAGAAATAGATTGTGCTCACCCAAAGACTCGCCATGATCGCCAACGTAAAGCATCGCTGTGTCGAATTTTTCGCTTAAATTGTCAAGCCGTTCTATGGTTTCGCCAAGAAAGTAATCGGTGTAGAGCGCCGCGTTATCATAGGCGTTAATTATTTCTTCCTGAGAGCAGTCCTCTAGTTGATTTGTATGGCACGCTGGGGAAAATCGCTCAAATTCTCGTGGGTATCGTTTATAGTAGGATGGCCCGTGGTTACCCATCTGATGAAATATAACCAAGAGATCTTCGTCGGATGATGAATCAATAATGGGAGAAAGTGCATCAAGCATACCAACATCCCGGCACTCAATATCGCACACTGAATTGGTCTCCGAATTTTTGTAATCTAAAGTGGTTACATGCAGTGCAACACCTTTTGAGTCGGAGTTATTTTCTAGCCAAGTAATATTGACTCCTACCCGTTGAATAACATCCAACGCATTGTCGGTGGCGAGCGCATCGGCCTGAGAATAATTTTCTTGGTTCAAAAAAGAAAACATGCAGGGAACAGAAACGGCGGTCGATGTACCGCAAGACCAGATATTCCCAAGGCTAATCGCGTTAGTTTTTGAGAGCCTGGGAGTGGTTTGGCGGTCGTAACCATTGATGGTCAGGTGGTCAGATCTTAGCGTCTCACCCACCACCATGACTATAAGTTTCCGTCGCGCATCTGATTTTGTTTTAACAGCATCTAGGCCAATTTGCGTATAAGGTCGTGTAGCGCGATCAAAAAGACGGCTGCCAAGCTGTCCAGCAGAATAAAAAGCATAGCTTGGATTTGCATAGAAACGTACCGATTTATGTTCTCGAAAAAAAGTGGCGAAACTGCTCCCATTGAGTGTAAGAAGCGCAGCGATTGAGATAACACAAGTACAAACAAAACCAAGTCTGATTAGTCCCGCCTTAAGGTAGTTCGCGCGTTTAACTGGCGCAAAGGCAATAACTAGACTAGGTAAAACGCCGAGAGCGATGAAATAAAGAAATTGCGATGCTGAGAGAAGATCGAAAACTTCGGCACGATCAGTTCTCAGCATGTTGTCGAGCATCACGTCGTCGATAATAATGTGGTAAGTGTCCATGAAGTAGCCGGTGTTGGCGGAGATTAACAGTGTCGCAACAAGGACTGGTTTTAGCATTGGCCCAACAGCCAACAAGCTGATCATAAGCGCGGTAAATAACATCAATACGAGAGATAACGATACGATGAAAGGCAGATTTTCGATAGTGAAGGGATAGATCGGCCAAACCTGACCATAGAAGCTCGTGTTGTTAAACAGCCCAATAAACACTGCAACATAAATAATCAGCAAAGCGGGTGTTATCTCTTTTGAGAATAGACTGTTTCTAAGAACGGATGGTAGTCGGCGAATTGTGCAAGTAGCACGGTGAGTGATGCGATGAAGAGTCATTCTGAAGTTCTAAGCAGAAAAGACTCAGGATATAAGTAAATTATTAAGAGATGCTTAAGTAAAACTGCCTAATTGTCCCCATATAGATGGGCAGAGGGTTTGTTGCGCTGAGTTTTGAAACGACGGTGAAGCCACAGATACTGTTCAGGATATTGTCGTATGCGCATTTCGAGTTCGTGATTTATTCGTCGTGCGTCCGCTTCGTCATCGCCACTTGGAAAATCCTCTAGCACAGGCCCTATCGAGAGCGTGTAGCCAGAATTGTCGGGATTACGTGTGTGCGAGAAAAGAAGAACCGGCGAATTGTTCATGCGTGCGAATCTGCTTGTTGCGGTAATCGTTGCTGCTTCGACGCCGAAAAAGGGTACAAACACTGAGTGTCTCTCGCCATAGTCTTGGTCTGGTGCAAACCAGAGAGTGTCTCCGTCTTTGAGGCTACGCATCGCTTGCCGTACATCCTCGCGTTCGATCACACGGGCGAAGTGCTTGCTGCGGGAGTTAGTCATCACTGCCTCGATAAGCGGGTTTTTATGTGCGCGGTAAGTGACATTCATCGGGTGAAAGAGACTTAACAGGGTGCCCCCAAGCTCGAGGGTGGAGTAGTGACCGCCGATTAGTAACACACCCCGGCCAAGTTTCATCGCTGCCTCGAGGTGTTCGCTGCCCTCGATACGCACTCGGCTTCTGAAGCTTTCGGGGCTTCTCGACCATGCAATGGCTGCTTCGATGACCCCTATACCATTTGCGCGAAAGGTCTTACGGATAAGCTGCTCGCGCTGCTCGGGGCTGAGCTCGGGAAAACAGAGCGCAATATTCTCTTCGCAGATAGCGCGGCGACGCTTACCAAAACGGTATGCCAAGGCACCGATCCCCGCGCCGAGGTGCAGCTGGAGGGAATACGGTAGATGGGCGATTAACCAGAGAATTCCAAGGCCCAGCCATGTTGGCCAGTAGCGAGGCCCCGCAAATTGGCTGAGGGGCGTGCGCGGTGTCTTCTGTTGTTTGGCGTTTAACATGGTTTGTTTGACTAGAATAATGGAAAGCTGCAGCTGGTCGCGTGTTCTGTGTGTTCGATTGTAGCAGAAGGCATTAGCGCAAGCGCAGACTTGAATCTGGGAATTTAGCGGCCATGTTAAGGTCTAATCAGTTGTGCTGAATTAACGTTGGGTTTACGTGTTGAGTCCGGAAATTACCCGGCAATCGTTGAAGAGTGAGTTTGCGAGGTGTCCTATGATTTTTCACACAGTGGTTTCTCTGCGGCCGAGGATTGGCCGCTTCGCACCGATAGCGATTTTGGCGGCTTCTACGCTGTCAGCGGCGGTAGCATGGGGAAGCGATGCACCGAGTTCTGCGGAAACGACGTCGCAGAGCTATGCCGAATTTCACACCGACGACGAAACCAACAATATCGAAATTTTTAAGCGCGCGAGTGCATCGGTCGTTAACATTACCAATTCGAGGCTAGTCCGTTCTCCCTATTCTCTTAACCCGCAGTCAGTCCCGCAGGGCAGCGGCACGGGGTTTGTGTGGGGCGACGAGGGCTATATTGTCACTAACTTTCACGTTGTGCAGCAGGCCAACCGCGTTACGGTTACGCTCCAAGACGGCTCTACCTTTGATGCGCGGGCCGTCGGGCTTGATCCCGATAAAGACCTTGCTGTGTTGAAGATCGATGCCGATGACGTCGAACTTGTGCCGGTCGAGCTTGGCGATTCTGGCCTGCTCGAGGTTGGCCGCAAGGTGATTGCCATCGGCAACCCCTTCGGTCTCGACACGACGATGACGGTCGGGATTGTGAGCGCCTTAGGGCGCGAAATCGATTCTGTCTCGCGGCGTAAAATCCGTGACGTAATTCAAACAGACGCCGCGATAAATCCTGGCAATTCTGGCGGCCCGCTGCTTAATTCCCTGGGACAGCTCGTTGGTGTAAACACTGCGATCTATAGCCCCAGCGGCGCAAGTTCGGGGATCGGCTTCGCTATTCCGGTGAATACCGTAAAGCGCGTTGTGCCGGAGCTCATCGCCTATGGCCGCGTACAGACACCCATATTAGGTATCACGCCGGTGCCGCAGCCTGACTATTACCGCAGACTTTGGGGTATTCAGGGCGTCATCGTTATGGGCACCGTGCCAAATACGGAGCCTGCGCTCAAAGGCATGCGCGGTCTGTCGCGAAGCCAGCGAGGGCGTATCCAGCTCGGCGATGTTATCGTTGAAATCGATGGCCGGGAAATTGCCAATGAGAGCGATTACGCCGATGTGATGGAAGAGCACCGACCTGGAGATATCGTTGAGGTGATTACGCTGCGCGATAATCAGCGTCTGCGTTACGAAATCGAATTGCAGGCGCCGCAGAACAATTAGGCTAACGCGTTGGGCGTGCCTCGACGAGGCTGCGCGCTGCGTCTGCGGCAAGCAATACCTGACGCGGCGCAGTCCCACCCATGTGGTCGCGTGCGTTCAGCGAGCCTTCGAGAGTCAACACTTCGAAAACATCCTGCTCAATTAGGTCCGAGAAACTCTGCAACTGCTCGAGTGTGAGCTCAGACAAGTCTTTGTTTTGCGCTATACCGAAAGCGACCGACTTACCAACGACTTCGTGCGCGTCACGAAAAGGGAGTCCGCGTTTAACGAGATAGTCTGCAAGATCTGTGGCGGTTGCGTATCCCCGAAGCGCAGCCGCGCGCATGCTGTCTTTTTTACAAGTCACAGCGGGCATCATCTCGGAATACGCAAATAGACAGTCTTTCACCGTGTCGAGGAGGTCGAACAGAGGCTCTTTGTCCTCTTGGTTATCTTTATTGTATGCCAGTGGTTGCGACTTCATCAGAGTCAGAAGTGACATCAGATGACCAAATACGCGACCGGTTTTGCCGCGCACAAGTTCGGGCACGTCGGGATTTTTCTTTTGCGGCATAATCGATGAACCCGTGCAGAATCGATCTGGCAGATCAATAAAGTCGAACTGTGCGGAAGTCCAGAGAACCAGCTCCTCGGAGAAGCGCGAAAGATGCATCATAATCGTGCTGCAGCAGCTTGCGACTTCAATTGCAAAGTCGCGATCGCTGACCGAGTCAAGTGAATTGCGTGTAGGGCCGTCGAATCCGAGAAGCGAGGCGCTGTAATCGCGGTCGATAGGAAACGTGGTGCCAGCGAGGGCCGCGGCACCCAGTGGTGAAACGTTTAGCCTCTTGCGCGCGTCGATCAGACGGCTGTAGTCACGTTCAAGCATCTCATTCCATGCGAGCATATGATGGCCGAAGCTAATCGGCTGCGCTGTCTGCAGGTGGGTGAAGCCGGGCATTATTGTGTCGGCATCCCGTACTGCGAGGTCAATCAATGCTAACTGCACTTTGCCAACAAGTTCGGCGATAATGTCGACCTGATCGCGCACGTAAAGCCGAATATCGGTCGCTACCTGATCGTTGCGCGATCGTCCCGTGTGTAATTTTTTGCCCACACTGCCGATGCGCGCTGTCAGCGCCGATTCGATATTCATGTGTACGTCTTCGAGTTCGACAGACCAAATGAAGTCCCCCGCCTCGATCTCGTGCCTTATCGCCTCAAGCCCCTCGAGAATCTGGTTTTTTTCGTCGAGCGTTAATACGCCGACTTGCTGCAGCATCGTTGCATGCGCGACAGAACCGTCGATATCCTGTTGATAGAGCCTGCGATCGAACTGCACCGACGCGGTGAACCGCTGCACAAACGCATCGGTGGCTTCGCTGAAGCGGCCGCCCCATAGTTTGCTGGTGTCTTCTATTTTCGAGTCGCTGGGCTTGTCGCTCATGAGAGATTTCCGCTTATCAGTGTGTTCGGCGGGTGTTAATCCTGCCGCATTTAGAGAGCGCGAGTATATCAGCATCACGGCCTCGCTTGAAAATATGCTACCTACTCGGACATAGCCGCCAAATTGCCGTAAAATAGCGTCATGTTTAACAGCTAAAAAGGTCTGCCCTTGTCCTCTGACACTATTAAATCGGCGTCGAGCAACGATCCAAACCGCACAGTGCGTATCCGCATCGCAACGCGCAAGAGTCCGCTGGCGTTATGGCAGGCTTATTTTGTTCGCGATGCGCTCGAAAGTGCACATCCAGATTTATGCGTTGACTTGCTCGCGATGAGCACTCGAGGCGACAAAATTCTTGATACCCCTCTAGCAAAAATAGGCGGCAAAGGCCTGTTTGTGAAAGAGCTTGAACGCGCGCTGCTCGACGGTGACGCTGACATTGCCGTGCATTCTATGAAGGATGTGCCAATGGCTTTTCCGGAGGGGCTTGGTCTTGCGGTGATTTGCGAGAGAGAAGATCCCACAGACGCGTTTGTATCCAATCGTTTTTCTTCACTGGCGCAACTGCCACAGGGAGCGCGGGTTGGAACATCGAGCTTACGTCGCCAGTGTCAGCTGCGCGCGTTGAGACCAGACCTAGAAATTCTGGACCTGCGCGGCAACGTCGGTACCCGGCTCGGCAAGCTCGACGCCGACGAATATGACGCAATCATACTCGCCAGCGCGGGCCTGATTCGTCTCGAGCTCGAAGAGCGCATTGCCGAAAGGCTCAGCACTCAGATTTCTCTGCCCGCCGGCGGGCAGGGCGCTGTTGGCATTGAATGTCGCTTAAACGATGACGAGACATTAGCGCGGCTGAGCTGTCTCCACCACGCTGACACGGCGGCTCGCGTGGTCGCTGAGCGTGCAATGAATGCCAGACTCAATGGCGGCTGCCAGGTGCCTATCGCTTGCTTCGCCGAACTCAGTACAAATGAGGCTGCCGCGGGCGAAATAAGCCTGCGCGGCTTAGTTGGAAGCGCTGACGGGAAACGTATGCTGCGCGCCGAAGCGAGCGGAAATATCCAAGACGCTGAAGGGTTGGGCGTTGCTGTTGCGGAAGCTCTGCTCGCACAGGGCGCGGCCGAGCTTTTAGCGGAACTAGACGTGCGTTAACAATCGCATAAGAACGCCGCTCCTCGGCTGCAGGGTGAGTGATGACAACAGACAAAAGCTTCGCGCACAAACCTAGTTCAAAAGCGCCTCAGAACGCTGTGCTCGCCAATCACTGCGTTCTAGTGACACGACCAGAGCAGCAACAAGCGGAGCTTATTGCCGCACTCGAAGCATGGGGTGCGCAAACAATCCCACTGCCTCTGCTTTCTATCTCTCCACCGTCTGAAGGCGAGCCTGCGGCAAAGTTGCGTCGCAGTCTGCTCGAACTCGATCTTTTTGACAGTTTGCTTTTTGTTAGCACCAACGCGGTTCGCGCAGGTGTCGCGTCGATCGAAGACTATTGGCCGCAGTTTCCGGTTGGTTTGCAGATTCTGGCTATAGGGCCTTCGACCGCGGCACTAGCCCGAGAGTTGCTGCGCTGCGAAGTAGCGGTCGCGGCAGGAGGTTCGACTAGCGAGGAGTTACTTGCGTCGGGTCTTCTCGGTGACTTGGAAGGGAAGCGCGTGGGTATTTTTAGAGGTGAAGGCGGCCGTGATGCGCTCGCCGAAGGCATTCGGCAGCGCGGTGGGCGAGTCGAATACTTTGAAGTTTATCGACGCAGTCCCTGCGATTACAGTGACACGCAGCTTGTCGAGGCGCTAGACGGGAAGAGTCCCACGGCGCTCACCATAACGAGCGGTGAATCGCTCGACGCGCTTCTTTCCCTGGCTCCCAGATTAGAGAAGGCAATCGACATTGCTGTCGGCAAGTCGATTAGAGTCGATGTGTTGAGGATGCCGTTAATAGTGCCTTCGGCTCGCGTTAAAAAATTGGCGTTAGCAAAGGGCTTCACCGCACCCATCGATGCGGGGGGTGCTGATGCGCGCTCTTTTGCCCGCGCGCTCTCAGTGGTCGCTGGTAAAACTGACCCTAATAAATCTAACTGAAGCGAGTTACCATCTCGCTAAGTGAGTTTTTTGCGGCGCCCTGCGGGGCGCAGAATCGAGAAGAACAACATGGCAGATACAAGCGATACGTCGAGTTCAAATCCACAGGAGTCTTCAGAGGCGCAAAGCGGACCCGATGCGGAAACACGATCGGTAAAACGGTCAGCTGAGAGACAGGATACGGCTAAAGTATTAGACGACATTGCTAGAGTACGTCCGCAAACAAAAACGCGGGCACAGCGTAAAGCACGGATACGAGTGATTGCACTCATTGTGCTCACACTTCCTCTTCTCGTCGGCCTTGTGTGGCTAGCCTGGCAGCAATGGCAGCTCGGGTCTAACTTACCGCAGCTTGAGGCACGACTCGCGCTCGTTGAAGGCGGAGAGCTGCGTTCATCTCAGCTCGCACCCGAGCGAGCTGCAGAACTCTCTCCCCAACAAGAAACTCAGGTTGCTGCACTTATCGAAGCGGCGCGTGCGCGTATCGAAAGTGATATGCAATCACTGATCGAGTCTATCGCCGCGGATATCTCTGGCTCAGCAGATCCTCAACTCAACAGCGAAGCGCGCGAACGGCGAATTGTTGAGCTAGCCTCGCAGGCTGTTCAGAGTGCGCTTTCCGAATTCGATGCGCAGCTTGTTCAACAACAGAGCGCGACTACCGCTGAGCTTACGCGATTAAGAAATCAGGTCGCCGAATTTGGTGCTCGCGTGCGCGCCGTCGATGCGACTCCAAGTCGGCAATGGAAATTGCTAGAGGCTGAATATTTATTGGCGATGGCGAGTCGTAAGCTCCGTTTCGAGCGCGATGTTATCGCAGCAATCGCGCTTTACGAATTAGCAGACACAGCGCTTGCTGAATCGGCGAGCGATGAGGCTTATCCGTTACGACAAGCGCTTGCTGGCGAACTAGCGAGCTTGCGTGCTGTCGAATTGCCCGATACCGAGAGCCTTTTTCTCCGCCTTGACATTCTTCTCGCCCAAGCCGATTCCATCGCGCTAGAAGGCACAAGTATTGACGGTATGCGGACCGCGTTTCAGGCTGAGGAACTTTTTACCTCAGTACCTGAAACAGGGCGCACGCCTAAGGCAGAAACCTCACTCCCGCGGCAGCTGATGGACGAGTCGTTTGAATTCCTGCGCTCGGTGTTCGTTTGGCGCAGGTTAGACGAGCCGGCCCAAGCCTTGGTTGCAGCCCGGCTCGGGGGTGCACGCGAACTTAAACTCATTCTCGAACAGGCAAAACTTGCACTTCTTGCCGGCGATGAGATTCTCTTCGATCGACAATTGGACAGTGCGCGACTCTGGATTGAAAGAAACGGCAAGCAAGACATGGCCTCGGTTGATGCAGTGCTGACGGAGCTGGATCAATTAAAGGGTATTGCGCTGCAGCCGCGTTTGCCCTTAATAGGCGGTGCGCTGCGAGGCGTTGCAGAGCTTAATGCGAGTACTCGATTATGATTCGATTATTCGCATGGAGTTTATTGGTCATCGTCGTCGCACTGACATTGAGTTTAACGCTTGGGTTCCCCCAGGATCCAGGCTATCTCCTCATTGCTTTTGGCAACAGCGCCTTCGAAACCAGTATTTTCGCAATGCTGATCGCGGTGTGTGTTGTTTACGCTGTTCTTCGTTTGGGCTGGATACTGCTAAGCGCGCTCAACCCTTGGCGTCTTGTTTCTGCAGGACGACGCCTACGCGCTCGGCGCAAAGCGAATGCAAAACGCTCGACAATTCAGGGTTTGCTTAGTTTAGTGCGCGGAGATAGGGCTGCGAGTTTGAAACTTCTTGAGAGAGGGATTCGCGAGCCTGATGCCAGTTCGGTTAACTTTTTGGGACTCGCCTATGTCGCGAATCAAAATGGAGATGTTAACGGCGCACTTGAGTGGTTAGACAAAGGCGAGGAGGCCTACCCCGATGCTAAGTCGACACTCATGTCATTGCGCGCGGAACTATTATTGCAAGCGAACAGGCTCGAGGAGTGTGTTGCGGTTCTTCAACATTTGCGCAGTAATTCACCCGCTGATACCACTCTGCTGCGGTTGCTAAACCGAGTTTATGCACAGCTTGAAGATTGGGATTCACTCGAAAAACTGCTGCCTGTTTTGATAAAGCATAAAGCAATGTCAGCTGAAAAGTTGTCAGCACTCGCTGATAGAGTGCTCTTAGGACAACTTCGAAATTCAGCATCCAGTGTTTCGGACTTACAACAGCTATGGAAAAAAGCAAAAGCCAGTCAGTGTGAGACACCTGCGTTAGTAATCGAATATTCAAATTTACTGCTACAAGCGGGGGATGCGGAAGGTGCGCGGCGCGCGCTCGAAAAAGCACTCAAAAAGCGCTGGGAAAGCGAGACTCTGCTCCACTATGGGAAACTAGAAACAGGACTCGCGCTAAAGCAACTACTCGCCGCGGAACAATGGCAACGCTCTCGACCGAATGATGCAGCGCTTCTACTGACGCTAGCGCGGCTGTCGCTGCGATGTGAACTGTGGGGAAAGGCGCGGGAATACTATGAGGCGACGCTCGCGATACGAGTGGACGCCAACTCATTGGTGGAATACGCTGAGCTCATGCGCGGATTGGGTTTTGAATCAGAGGCTGATGCGGCTATGCGCAGCGCGTTAGAGGCAGCTGGGCTAACTAGTTCTCTGCCAGTGCCTCCGCCGCAATAGACGGTATATCTAGAGCATTAGTCGGCGACGAAAGCGCAGTCGCTTGCCCATATTACTGCTTATCGATACCGAGCTCGTCCCACAGGGCATCGATTCGCGATTTAACCTCGTCGCTCATCGTGATCGGCGTACCCCATTCGCGCTGGGTCTCGCCTTCCATTTTATTCGTGGCATCCATCCCCATCTTCGAGCCGAGGCCGGAGACAGGTGACGCAAAATCCAAGTAATCAATCGGCGTGTTTTCGATGAGTACGGTGTCGCGCGCTGGGTCCATCCGGGTAGTGATCGCCCATATAACATCGTCCCACTCACGTATATTGACATCGTCATCGACGACGATCACAAACTTGGTGTACATAAACTGCCGCAGGAAGGACCACACGCCCATCATCACGCGCTTGGCGTGGCCCGGATACTGTTTCTTCATGCTGACAATGGCGAGGCGGTATGAGCAGCCCTCCGGTGGTAGATAGAAGTCTACAATTTCAGGAAATTGTTTTTGTAAAAGGGGGACGAAGACCTCATTCAGCGCGACGCCGAGCATCGCCGGTTCATCAGGCGGCCTGCCGGTGTAAGTCGAGTGATAGATCGGGTCGCGCCGGTGAGTCATGCAGGTAACAGTGAAGACTGGGAAGTTATCCACTTCGTTGTAGTAGCCAGTATGATCACCAAACGGACCTTCGGGCGCCATTTCACCGGGTTCGATATAGCCTTCAAGGACAAACTCCGCACTTGCTGGAACCTGCAGATCGTTGGTGCGCGACTTCACAACTTCGGTTTTGCTGCCACGTAGAAGTCCCGCGAAGGCGTATTCGGAGAGCGTATCGGGTACGGGTGTGACGGTTGCGAGTATCGTGGCCGGATCTGCACCTAGCGCGATAGACACGGGGAAACGCTCGCCCGGATGTTGCTGCTGCCATTCGCGGAAATCGAGAGCGCCACCGCGATGAGACAGCCAGCGCATAATAAGCTTGTTAGGGCCAATCAATTGCATGCGATAGATGCCGAGATTCTGTCGGGTTTTATCGGGGCCGCGCGTAATCACCAACGGCCAGGTAACTAACGGTGCCGCGTCGCCGGGCCAACAGGTTTGCACGGGCAGCATGCCTAGATCGATATCATTGCCCTCTAAAATGACCTCTTGGCATGGTGCTTTGCGCAACACGCTCGCAGGGATATTCAACACACTCTTGTAACTAGGTAGGCTTTGCCAGAGATCTTTCCATCCCGTTGGCGGTGTTGGCTCTTTCAAAAACGCAAGCAACTTGCCCACGTCGCGTAGCCCAGAGATGTCTTCCTGACCCATGGCGAGGGCGATGCGGCGGGTATTGCCGAAAAGATTCGCGAGAAGCGGGATTTTAGATCCCTTGGGATTTTCGAACAAAAGAGCAGGGCCACCGGCGCGCAGCGTGCGATCGCTTATCTCGGTGATCTCCAAAACCGGATCAACTTCCACGCTGATTCGCTTGAGCTCACCCTTGGCTTCTAATAAGTCGATAAAATCTCTGAGGTCTTTAAACGCCATAACGAATTACTACTTTCGTTTCATTGAATTAAAGAACTCTTCGTTTGTTTTCGTGTCTTTTAATTTGTCGAGGATAAATTCGGTTGCCTGAATGTCTTCCATCGACGTGAGCAGCTTTCGCAGAATCCACATGCGCTGGAGTTCTTCTTCGGTTGTGATGAGTTCCTCGCGGCGTGTACCAGAGCGGCGTACGTTAATGGCGGGATACACGCGTTTTTCCGCAATTTTACGGTCGAGCTGTAATTCCATGTTACCCGTGCCTTTAAATTCTTCGTAAATCACTTCGTCCATTTTAGAGCCGGTATCGACAAGCGCGGTCGCGATAATTGTCAGGCTGCCGCCTTCTTCGAGGTTTCGCGCGGCACCGAAGAATCGTTTAGGACGTTCGAGTGCGTGCGCGTCGACACCTCCGGTGAGCACCTTGCCGGAACTCGGGATAATTGTATTGTAGGCGCGCGCAAGACGAGTGATTGAGTCGAGTAGGATAACGACGTCTTCTTTGTGCTCAACGAGTCTCTTGGCTTTTTCGATAACCATTTCGGCAACCTGAACATGGCGTGCAGGTGGCTCATCGAAGGTACTTGCGACCACTTCGCCACGCACCGAGCGCTGCATTTCGGTTACTTCTTCTGGGCGTTCATCAATTAACAATACGATCAGGCGACACTCGGGATTATTGCGCGTGATCGACTGCGCAATGTTTTGAAGAATCAGCGTTTTACCTGCCTTCGGAGGTGACACGATAAGCCCGCGTTGGCCCTTTCCGATCGGCGCGACGAGATCGATGATTCGTGCGCTTAAGTCTTCAGTGCTGCCGTTACCGACTTGCAGTGTGAGACGATCTTGAGGGAAAAGCGGCGTGAGGTTTTCGAAGAGGATTTTGTTCTTGGAATTTTCGGAGCTTGAGAAATTGATCTCGTGAACCTTAAGCAAGGCGAAATAACGTTCACCGTCTTTAGGGGGGCGAATCTTGCCGGCAACTGTATCGCCGGTTCGCAAATTAAAGCGGCGGATCTGGCTAGGAGAGACATAGATGTCATCTGGGCCAGCAAGATACGATGAGTCTGCCGAGCGCAGGAAACCGAAGCCGTCTTGCAGTATCTCGAGTACGCCGTCACCAGAGATATCTTCTCCATTTTTCGCATGCTTTTTTAAGATTGCGAAGATGATGTCTTGTTTGCGTGTGCGTGATACGTTTTCTAAACCCATATCATGGGCGGTCTGAACGAGTTCTGCGACAGGCTTTTGCTTGAGTTCGGTTAAGTTCATTGTTGATGGTCTTCTTTGTTGGTTGGGATTTCGCCGCTGCTGCACCTCTTAAAGAGTGAGAGTAGGCGAATAGGTAATGTGATTGTTAAGGACGCGTCTTCAGCCGGATGACAGGGGGCTGGATATGGGGTCTGTTTATTTAAGGGCGCAATTTATAAAGGGGCGCGTTAAATTAAGTTGTGCTAAATAACTAGTTCTTAAATAGATCGTTCTAAATTGGGTCGCGAGCCGGTCGCTTAAACTATCGCCAATCTATAAGCGCAGAGAGAGAGCGAGGAACCGAATATTCAGGAGGCTTTCGACCGGATCGGTCTGCCGCACACTGAAAACCTAACTTTGCTAAGCTTTCGTCCATGCGGATTAATCTCTGCTGCTAGCACCGTTGCCGATACGTCTACTAATCCTATTGCTGCAGCCAACATAGCCTACATCGGTCTAGCTAGACGGAACTTTAGAGCACCTTTAATTCGCTTATAAACTCTCTAGAACACGTCTAGTTCGAATCAGGGGCGATAAATTCCGAAGGGTAGCGCTAGGGGATGAAGACTGCGGCTAAGAGAGACTCGCGCCTGTCTTAAGCCGCATTAAACGCAATTTAGATAACGCTGTCAATAAACGCGGCGAGCTGGGATTTGGAGAGGGCCCCTACCTTGGTTCCTACGACTTCACCGCCTTTAAAGATAAGCAGTGAGGGAATACCGCGTACGCCGTATTTCGGCGCAGTCGCTGTGTTGGCATCGACATCCATTTTGGCGACGGTAAGCTTACCTGCGTAGTCGCCGCTGATCTCTTCTAGAACGGGCGCGATCATTTTGCACGGGCCGCACCATTCAGCCCAAAAATCGACTAGTACGGGGCCTTCGGCTTGAAGAACGTCTTGCTCAAAAGAGCTGTCTGAAACGTGAACGATAGAGCCGCTCATAAACTAATCCTCTGGTAATGTTCTGGGGTTGTGCTCCGGGTGGAATACGGATCCGCATGCCTGTAAGGCGATATCATAAGGCCGAAACTCAAGTATTCAAGTATTTATGTGCCCGCCTTTAACAAGCGCGCGGCTTTCTTCGCGAAATAAGTAAGAATCGCGTCGGCACCGGCGCGCTTGATACATAGCAGTGACTCCATTGCGACCGCGTCTTCGTCTAGCCAGCCATTTTGCGCCGCCGCCATGTGCATCGCATATTCACCGCTTACCTGATACACCATTGTTGGCACTTTGAACTCGGTTTTCACGCGGTTCACAATATCTAAATACGGCATGCCCGGCTTGACCATCACCATGTCCGCCCCCTCTGCGAGGTCCTGTGCAATCTCTTGCAACGCTTCATCGCTATTCGCTACATCCATTTGATAGCTGTATTTATTGCCACCGCCTAAATTGCCGCTCGAGCCGACCGCGTCACGAAAAGGACCGTAGTAAGCAGAGGCATATTTTGCTGAATAGGCGAGGATGCGCGTATAGATTTGGCCATTCGCTTCGAGCATGTCGCGAATTGCAGCGACGCGCCCGTCCATCATATCCGAAGGTGCAACGATGTCGGCGCCGGCAACCGCATGCGAGAGCGCCTGCTTGGCTAGCACTTCGACAGTTTCATCGTTGAGCACATAGCCTGATTCGTCGATGATGCCGTCTTGTCCATGGGTGGTATAGGGATCCAGCGCGACATCCGTGATGACGCCGAGCGCAGGAAATTCTGCCTTTAGCGCACGAATCGCGCGCTGTACGAGACCATCGGGATTGTAGGCTTCTGCCCCGTTGAGCGATTTGGTCTCAGGCTTAGGCGCGGGGAAAAGTGCTATCGCGGGGATGTCCAACGCCACCAGCTCGGCCGCTTCTTTTAGAAGCTCATCAATACTCAGACGCTCGATACCCGGCATCGACTCGATTGGCTGGCGTTGCCCACTGCCTTCGACGATAAAAAGCGGGTAGATCAGGTCATCTGTTGTTAGGCGACTCTCTCGCATGAGACGGCGGCTAAACTCATCGCGGCGCATGCGGCGGGGTCTTGAGGAGGGGAATCGGCGATTGGCTTCGATAATCGACACGGCGTAAGCCTCTTTGAATGCGTATTTTAATAGGAGTAATTTGTACGCAGTGAGCGCGATTTCGCGCTGCGCAGCTTTTGATCAGGTTGCAAGCTTAGCAGTCGCGCACTAGAAATAGAATCGACGATTCGCCCCGCTTATCAACCGCTATAGGGTACTATCTCCCTAGCTAACCACCCAGCAAGGAATTTAAGTGAATCGAATTAAACTCGTAATCGCCGCGTTCATCCTACTCGCCGTTGGCGCCTACGTCGCTTTCGATCTCGGCCAGTATCTAACCTTAGGGTTCATTCAGTCGCGCCTCGCTAGTTTGCAGGCATTTCGCGATGAAAATTTTGCCGTAACCGCTGCGATTTATTTCGTTTTCTACGTCGTCGCGACCGGCATATCCATTCCGGGCGCGATATTACTCACCCTGTTAGGTGGTGCTATTTTTGGGCTCTGGTGGGGAACGCTGTTGGTCTCATTTGCGAGCAGCATCGGCGCGACCGGGGCTTTCCTCGCCTCGCGACTCCTGCTTCGCGACTGGGTGCAGCGCCGCTTCGGTGCGTACCTTGCGCCGATTAATAAGGGTATCGCGAAAGATGGGGCATTCTATCTCTTTAGTCTACGCATGGTGCCGCTGGTGCCGTTCTTTGTCGTTAATCTGCTCATGGGCCTCACCAGCATTAGCGTGCCTGCCTACTACTTTGCTAGTCAAATTGGCATGTTTGTCTCGACCCTCGTCTACGTTAATGCGGGCGCCGAACTCGCTCAGATTACGTCGCTTAGCGGCCTGGTCTCGCCCTCTGTTTTGGTATCGTTCACTCTCTTGGGGGTCGTCCCTCTCGCAGCTAAAGGAGTGATCGGCGTGATGCAAAAGCGTAAACGCCTAAGCTCGTTTAAAAAGCCGAAGCGCTTCGACGCAAATGTCGTTGTGGTGGGTGGCGGTTCGGCTGGACTCGTTACCTCTCTTATCGTGGCTGGGGCGAAGGCTAAGGTCGTCTTAGTCGAAAAACACCGAATGGGTGGTGACTGTTTGTATACCGGCTGCGTGCCGAGCAAGTCGATTATTCGCAGTGGCCGCATCATGGAGTATATCCGCCGCGCAGAGGATTACGGCATTGTCGACGCAGCGGGGAAAGTGGACTTTGCGGCCGTTATGCGTCGCGTGCAAACTGTAATCGAAACAATCGAGCCTCATGATTCTCCCGAACGCTTCACTTCCCTTGGCGTGGAGTGCGTAAGCGGTGCCGCGCGTCTGCTCTCGCCCTACGAGGTTGAAGTCGAGGGGAAGAGAATTACCACTGAGTCGATCGTGATTGCCTCGGGAGCGCGGCCCTTCATACCGTCCGTACCGGGGCTCGATGGCATCGATTACCTCACCTCTGACAATGTCTGGTCGCTTACCGAACTGCCACCACGGCTGCTCGTTGTAGGGGGTGGCCCAATCGGCTGCGAACTCGCGCAGGCATTTAGCCGTCTTGGGTCTAAAGTGACGCAGGTGGACATGGCCGAGCGGATTATGCCCCGCGAAGATGCGGATGTTTCAGCCGCAGTAAGTACTCGCTTCGAAGCGCAGGGCATTGAGGTACTAACCAGCCACAGGCTGCAGAAGTTCGAGACGGTAGACGGCGAGCATTTCATGGAAGCCGAACACCAAGGTAAACCCGTTCGAGTGGCCTTCGACAGGGTGCTGTTAGCAATAGGCCGCAAGGCGAATACCGAAGGATTCGGTCTCGAGGAAATCGGTGTTGCATTGACACCACAGGGTACTGTGGAGGTTAACGAATACCTGCAAACCAGTCTTCCGAACGTCTTTGCCTGTGGCGACGTAGCTGGGCCTTACCAATTTACCCACATGGCGTCTTATCAGGCGTGGTTTGCTGCGCTAAATGCCATTGCCGGCGGGATTTGGCGCTCACGAGTCAACTATTCAGTCGTACCTTGGGCAACATTCACCGACCCAGAGGTTGCCCGCGTGGGTTTAAGCGAAGACGAGGCCAAGCAGCGCGGCATCGCCTATGAGCTAACGCGTTATGAGATGAATCACCATGATCGCTCGCTCGCCGATGGCGAAGCGCATGGATTCGTGAAAATTCTGACGGTGCCGGGTAAGGACAAGATACTAGGAGTCACCATCGTCGGTTACCACGCAGGCGAACAGATTGCCGAGTTTGTGTTCGCAATGACTCATAATATGGGACTTAAGAGTATTTCCGCGGTCACTCATATATACCCCACGCTCGGTGAGGCAAATAAATTCGCCGCTAATGCCTGGCGCAGCGCCCGTCTGCCCACACAGTACTTCCCATGGCTCAAACGATTCTTCGATTGGCGCCGCGGCTAGGCTTCTGCCTTGCGGAAGGCCATAAAGAGGCAGAGGGAGAACAAACCCGTGAATGCGATAAGCGCCATTTGCGGAATCGAGAAAATGCCGAATAAGCGGAAAACGACCTCGGCGCAATTGCCGTCACCCTTGAGAAGGAAGTTCAGCATCTCGATAAAAGGGAAGTTCTCCATTATGTAGGTGAGGCCGGGACCACACGCGGGGACTTCTTCTTCTGGGAGATTCTGTAGCCAGATCTGACGAATCGAGAAATAGCTACCAAACACACACATCGATGCAGCGATAAGTGAGTAGAGCCGCTGAGTCGATGCTTCGGGATCATGCAGTGCTGAGATTAGACAGACGAGCCCGCAAAGAATGAAAAACACACGCTGTGTGATACAGAGGCCGCACGGTGACAGCAGCATCACATGTTCCATATAAAGCGCTATCGCGATTGTTAGCACGGTCACGAAAAAGATGCCGAAATTCATGATGCGATTACTAGGCATCGGTAAATTGTTCATCGAAAGACTCCCACTATTCGGTCGTTGAGTGTTTGGTATTCGCGTAGTCTAACGTTTTAACCCGCGTTAGGCTGCATTCCACTGAGCCAAAAATTCTTCGAAATCCAACTGTGACTCTGCTTCGAGACTTGCCTGATCTGCTAGCGACTGCTTTGCTACCTTCTCGAACATTGCCTCGTCCGCTTGACTAGGCAACGTCTTTGCTGCGTTATCACGGCTTTCTAGCAGAAATTCGTGTTGCCGCTGAGCGAGCGTTAACGCGAGCTGGAAAAATGAGAGGCCTTCCTCTTGCATCTGTGTGAGCATCCGGCCAGATGGCGTTAGGCCTGCATCATTCAGTTTATCGACCTGTGCCTGAAGGGCAGAGGCGTACTCACCGTTGGGGTAATCGGCCGCGTTGTGTATAGAATCCAGCAGGGTTGCTGCGTGACTAAGCGAGTCAAGGACAGTCGCAGCCCACTGGCGCATTGCTCGTGGTTTACCTTCTTCGGACAGCATCAAAGCGGGATCTCGCCCCTGTTCAACAACCCGCGTGAGATTCTCAGCAACCTCAAAAAATTCTGCTTGATGGCATTCAGGACTTGGGGCGAGAAGGCAGTGCACAAGGAACGTGTCGAGAAACCTTATCTGCTCGGCGTCGATTCCCAAGGGTAAATAGGGATTGAGATCGAGTGCTCGCACTTCGATATACTCGATACCGCCTTCCTTTAATGCAGCCAGTGGTCGCTGGCCGCTTTTTACATTCCGTTTGGGTCGAATAGTGCTGTAGAACTCATTCTCGAGTTGCAGCAGATTAGCGTTTATCTGACGCGGTTCGCCATTGGGCCCTCGGTCGATCGCTTCGTATTCGGGATAGGGAGTGTGCATCGCTGTATCTAGACACTCAGCGTAGTTATTGAGGTCGTTGTAGCAAACGAAAAGCGATTTCTGCGCCTCGCTCTTGTAGCCTAAATTCCCCATCCGCAGACAGGTGGCATAGGGCAGGTAGAGGGAATTCGCATCGAGTTCTTGCAGGCTATGTTCGCGGCCTCGAACAAAGCTTTTACATGCTGCGGGCGAAGCGCCAAAGAGATAAACAAGAAGCCAGGAGTAGCGATGGAAATTGCGAATGAGGTGCAAATATTTGTTGGTGCGGAAATCCTGAAGTGAACCGGTATCGCCACAGTGCTGCTGATACTGCGGCCAAAAGCTTTCGGGCATAGAAAAATTATAGTGTATGCCTGCGATCGTCTGCATGATTTTTCCGTAGCGATTGCTTAACCCCTCGCGATAGAGTGTTTTAAGCCTGCCAAGGTTAGAGGTGCCAAACAGCGCGATAGGAATTTCGTCTTCACCGCCTAGCGCGCAAGGCATGCTCGAACCCCAAAGCATTTCCTGATTCTCGAGGCGAGTGAGGGTGAATCGGTGGATGCCCTCAAGCATGCCAAGGCAGTCTTCGATGCGCTCATAGGCGGGCGTAATAAACTCGAGTAGAGACTCAGAAAAATCTGTCGTGATATAGGGGTTGGTGAGTGTCGAACCGAGCGCTTGCGGATGAACCGACTGCGATAGCGCACCTGCGGGGCTCACCCTTAAGCTTTCTTTTTCGATGCCACGGACAACTCCTCCCCAGCTTAAATCGAAGGTGGCAAGCCCATAGTAGTCGAGCGAAGAGGCAAGTGAGGGGCGGGTAGACAACGTCGCGTGTTTAGCAGAGGTGCTACTCAAGGCAATACCATCCTTTGCATATCGGAGCCTTGCGTTAAGTCCTCCGAATCATAGGCGCTCGCCGTGCAAAATCGGGATTAGATCGGCGCAAGCACCTTGCGCCGTTTATCCTCGGGAATTTGCCACGAGTGCGGGTGGGCAAGCCTCGGCTAGCCCAAGAGCGCCGTATTATGGCAAAGAACATTAAAATTCGCTAACAGCTTATTTCTTGTTCTCACGCTACTCGATTTGCTTAAAACGGTGGATCAGTCGTCGGTCTCTCTTGTTGGGTTTAGTAGTAGTCATCAGGTGTGGCTGGCTCTTGCGCTGCTCGCTAAGGCTCTCTCTCAGCTTAATACTTTCAGCTGTTTCAGCATACAAACGCTGCGCCTCTGGCGCGCCGCGTCGCTGCTCTGAAAGCGCAGACACCACGACCGTGCGTTCATCAAAACCCTGCCTAAGACGAATTTCTGCGCCGACCTCGATTTCCTTGCTAGGTTTGGCGCGAGTCCCATCGCACTGCACTTTGCCGCCTTCTATTGCTTGTTTGGCGAGACTTCGTGTTTTGTAAAAGCGAGCAGCCCAGAGCCATTTGTCGAGCCTTAGTCTGGCCAAATCGCTCTTTGCCTTGGGATCTTGGGTCTTAGTCATGTCCTTAGAATTGTCCTTGTTCGACGGTGCTCGCGAGTCTCGACGGCAAAATAGAGGAGAAATCGTCAACCTGTGTGAACTCGCCAAGCGCCACTGCGGGGCGCTCGCTATCGGGCTGGCGAATTGCCATCAGATGGCCTATGCCTTCGCGCTGCGCCTGCCTTAGGACCGGCAATGAGTCATCGAAAAGCAGAGTGCGGGCAGGGTCATAGGCCTCGATGATCTGGAGTTTACCCCAGAAGCCATTGTTCTCCTTTGCGAGTGCGAGTTGGTGTGAGCTTATGCGTTGATGGAAATAGTCGGCGATAGAGGTATGCTGCATCTTCAACGACAAGCTGTGCGGATGGGCATTGGTTACCAGCAGCACTCGCTTGCCGAGTGTATTGAGTTGTTCCAGGAGTACTTCTACATTGGGTCGAACTCGAATCTTATCGATGATCGTCTGTTTTAAGCCTGTGATGTCGACCCCTAACTCATCGCGCCAGTAATCGAGGCAATACCAGTCCAGCGTGCCATAGACGCGCTCGGACTTGGCGGTCACGAACGCAATCGCCTCGTCGGGCGTCATCTGGTTTTGCTTAGCGTAGGTTAATGGCAAGAGGTGCTGCCAGAAATAATTATCGAAATGCAGGTCGAGCAGCGTGCCGTCCATATCGAACATTACGGTGTCTATGTCATTCCAAGGAGGCATTGATTCTCCATACGAGAGCGAAGCGCTGGTGGGTAAGTTGGCTAACTAAATCAATTTATCGGGCTAATAACGAGCTTAGCGCTATTCCTACTGTTATTCTACGTTGGACGTTTTGACAATCAAAAGGACCTTTGTCGTGAGTCAGGCAGACATCAGTAAACACACTCTTAAAGAGATGTGCCGGATAGCAGAGGCGGCTAGCTTTGAGATCCTCACGGTCTATAACAGCGCAGCTGACATTGAAATCGAGCACAAAGCCGACGACTCGCCTTTGACTCTCGCTGATCGCCGCGCACATGAATTGATCGAGCGTGAGCTGCTGTCCTTCGCCCCGGATATTCCTGTGCTATCGGAAGAATCATTTCATCTGCCTTTTGCCGAGCGACAGACGTGGTCGCGTTATTGGTTAGTCGATCCCTTAGACGGCACCAAAGAATTCATTGGGCGCAACGGCGAGTTTACGGTGAATATCGCGCTTATCGATAACGGCGTCGCAAGGCTAGGTGTTGTTAGCGTGCCAGTAACAGGCGTAACCTACAGCGGAATTAATGATGATCAGGCCCCTTGCGCTTGGAAAGCAGAGAGTAGTGGCGCGCGCCCGATAAAGGTGGCAGCAATGGCCGGGCAGAAAATCAGAGTAGTCGCCAGCCGTCGCCATCGAGGCGAACGCCTTGAAGAAATGCTTGCCACTATCGACAAAGCGCTAGGCATTGGCGAAGTAGTTAGCATAGGCAGCTCGCTCAAAATGTGTCTGGTCGCAGAGGGTGCGGCAGACATCTACCCTAGGCTGGCACCAACGAGCGAATGGGATACCGCAGCCGCGCAGGCGATTCTTGCCGCAGCGGGTGGTGAAATCGTCGATCTAGACTTTACGCCGCTGCGTTACAATCAGAAGGAAAGCCTTCTCAATCCTGAGTTTATAGCCTTGGGCGACCGCGCTTATGCCTGGCAGGCGTTGCTGCGTTGATAGCAAAGGCCGCGAGGCTCGTACGCCTAAAGTTAAAGAACCAAGTTTCCAAATGAGCAAAAAGAAAGAGAAAGAGAAAGAACTCCGTACTAATAAATCAGATGCTACCTACGGGGTAGCTACCACTAACTTGCGAGGGGAATATTCATGTCAACAGCTGCACTAAGACTCCGACTGCTGCAGGCAATTGGGATGCTCCTAGTGGGCACACTTGTCGCGTGCTCCGAACCGACGGAGAGTCAGTCCGAAGCGGCAATCTCCACTGCCTCCCAGCAGACTGAGACTCAGCGATTGAATGCGTGGCTTGATGAGCAATATGCCGAGCAGTTAGAAACAAGCCCGATGACCAAAACAGCGTTGGGCGACAAAACCGACTATGGACAGCTAGACGATTTTTCACTCGCTGCCGAGCAGAGAGATCTCGAATGGCTACGTGAAAGTGTGACCACAATGCTAAGCGAGTTCGACTACGCCCGGCTAACTGACGACGGGAAACTATCCTACGATATGTGGAAGTTCTCGTTAGAGCGCGCCGAAGCGGGAGTGCCGTATCGACAGCACGGGTACATTTTTGGACGCGGTGGCCCCCATGCCTACCTGCCTAACTTTCTGATCAATTTTCACCGCGTGGATACGGTTGCTGATCTTGACGCCTATGTTTCAAGACTGCGAGAGCTTGACCGGGTATTTACCGAACTGTTGGAGCGCTCACGCGCCGCATCGGCCGCGGGTATACGGCAGCCCCGTTTCGGCTATGATTTTGCGCTGGCAGAAATCGAAAGGGTCACAGCAGGCGCGCCGTTTAGCAACAGTGATAGTTCGCCCAATTCGCCGCTCTGGACAGATCTGCAGTCAAAAACCACGGCATTAATCGATGAAGGATTACTCAGCGCTGAAGAGGCTCAGGTTTATTTTCAACAAATTCAGGCGTTACTTGCCGGCGAAGTGAAAACCGCCTATGAGGAGGTGGCGGCGTGGTTGCGCGAGGATCGAGAGCTCGCAAGCGAAGAGGCCCAGGGCGTCTGGGCGCTTCCCGACGGTGAGGCTTTCTACAACTACCGTCTCGCGCAAATGACGACGGTTGATCTCACGGCAGAGGAGATTCATCAAATAGGCTTAGATGAGGTTGCGCGAATTCAAGCCGAGATGGAAACCATCAAGCAGCAGGTCGGTTTCGACGGCAGCCTGCAAGAGTTCTTCACATTCATGCGCGAGGATGAACAGTTCTATTTTCCTAACACCGATGAGGGAAGGCAGGCTTACCTCGATCTTAACAATAAATATTTAGACGCTATTGCGCTTAAGCTGCCTGATTACTTTGGCCGCCTGCCTAAGGCGGCACTCGAAGTGCGACGCGTTGAAGCGTTTAGGGAGCAGGCGGGCGGCGCCCAGCATTACAGTGCAGGCACGCCGGACGGTTCGCGGCCAGGTGTGTTCTATTCGCACATGAGCGACATGTCGACGTTGCCTATTTTCCAGCTCGAGGACGTTGCCTATCATGAGGGAAGCCCTGGGCATCACATGCAGATTTCGATACAACAAGAACTCGAAGACGTGCCGAAATTTAGGACTCAGTATCGCACTACCGCTTATACCGAAGGCTGGGGTCTCTACTCTGAGTGGTTAGCAAAAGAGATGGGTGGCTTCGAAGACCCTTATTCAGATTTTGGTCGCTTAGGTGGAGAAATTTGGCGTGCGATTCGACTCGTTGTCGATACCGGGATCCACTCAAAGCGTTGGACTGAGGAAGAAGCGGTGCAGTATTTCCTCGCTAATTCGCCGCAAGCCGAAGGCGCTGTTCGATCAGAGATAAAACGCTATATCGCAACACCTGGTCAGGCAACCGCCTATAAAATCGGCATGTTGAAGATTCAAGAAGTGCGTCGAAATGCGGAGCAGGCGTTGGGAGAGGCATTCGATATTCGAGAATTTCATGACATCGTCTTGGGCGCGGGTGCGCTCCCGCTGCCCCTGTTGGAGGCGCGCGTTAACCGCTGGATTTCTGATTCGTTGTAACCCCGTTTTTTCTTTCTGTGAGACTTATTTCTATGCCTAAGATCCATTGCTCCATTCACAATAGACGTTTAGGTGTCGCATTGTTCGCAGCGATTTCATTTACCGCGCCGTTTATCTCTGCTAACTCTTACGCCGCAGAGATCGAAAGTCCTGAGAGCGTGGGTATGTCGAGCGCAGCGCTTAATGCTGCAACTGAAAGACTACAAAGACATATCGATGAGGGCGACATCGCCGGTGTTGTCGCTGCTGTCGCTCGGGATGGCAAGTTAGTGTACCAAGTCGCGCTCGGCGATCTCGATAAAGAGAACGGAATTGCTATGCGCGAAGATGCGTTATTCCGCATCTATTCGATGTCGCGCGAAATAACCAGCGTCGCTGCGCTTCGTTTATACGAACAAGGTGCGTTTGAATTCGACGACCCTGTTACTAAGTATCTGCCCGAATTTTCTTCTCAGCGCGTCCTCCTCGATTCAGAGTCGACTGACCTCGGCGCGACGCGACCACGTGTCGGCGAGATGACGATTGCACATTTGCTGACACACACCTCAGGTTTAGGGAGTCGCAGCTCGGCCCTCTACCGCGAGAATAATGTGCGCGATCGTGCACAGAGTCTTGACGCGATGGTGACTAAAACGGCTCAAGTTCCTCTGTTTCAAGATCCAGGCAAAGAATTTCGTTATGGCATACACGCAACTATTGTCGGTAAGCTAATCGAGGTTTGGTCTGGCCAGAAATTCGAAGACTATCTTCAGCAAAACCTTCTCGCGCCATTGGGAATGAGTAGCACGTTGTTCTGGGCAGAGGGGGATGATGCGAATCGCTTAGCGCAGCTCTACCGGCCAGATAATGGCGAATTGCGTCCTTACGCCATAGAAAGCGTCCCGTGGACACAAAAGCCCGAGCTGATCGAAGGGGGAGTCGGACTACTCTCTTCAGTGCCTGACTTCTTGCGCTTTTCGCAAATGGTCTTGGACCGAGGAAAGATTCCGGGCTCCAACGAGAGAGTGCTGAGCGAAACGACAGCCGCGTTGATCTATGAAAATGCTGTTCCCGAGGCGGCTATGCCAATCGGGAACAGTCGCTACTGGCTTGGCTCGGGCTGGAGCCTCGGCGGCTTTAACGTCGTCCTAGACCCCGCGACCTACGACTACCCAGTGTCAAAGGGTACGATCTGGTGGGACGGTTCTGCAGGCACTCGCTTTTTTATTGACCCCGTTGAGGGCATGGTGATCGTAATTATGGCTCAGGTCTCGCCCTCTAACGGCGGCGGTTTTAGAGAAAACTTCAGTCGTCTTGTCGATGCGGCTATTGTCGAGAGGCGTTAGCTATCGGCGTTTCTACCTCGTTTTTCAATTGCGGCGTCGAGCATTCCCGCAATGAGCTGTGGTAATTGATTAGTGTCATAGGGCTTGGCGACGCAGTGGATATCTGATCGATTCTCAATTTTCTCACGCAGTCGTCTTTCGGTAAAACCAGTGGCTAGGAGAATCGGCAAGTCAGGTCTGATAAGTAGCATTTGCTCAGCCATTTCTATTCCGTTCAATCCACCCGGCATAATGATATCTGAAAAAACTAGGTCGATTTCTGGATGGGCTTCAAATTTTAAGAGGCCCAGTGAACCGTCCGCTGCCTCGACTACCTTGTATCCAGATCTTCTTAGCATTTGAACAGCGACATCGCGTACGCTCTCGTTGTCCTCAACGACGAGAATGGTGCCCGTATGCTGTACGTTACTTAACACTTTTTCTTCGCGTATCGGACTAAGAGCGTGATCTTCTCTACCGGGAGGAAGGAAGAGTCTGAATTTCGTTCCGATTCCCTGCGTGCTTTCTACGACAATGTTGCCACCCGACTGGTTTAGAAAACCATAAGCGGTACTAAGCCCTAGTCCCGTACCGCGGCCTTTGCTTTTCGTCGTAAAAAAAGGCTCGAATATCTTTTCCATTACCTCGGTAGGCATCCCAGAGCCATTATCGCTAATGCTCAGTTCAATGTAGGGCTTGCCACCCTTGATAACAGGTCTGCGACCATCGGCGAGCCTGAGAATGGGCTCTAGCGTTAAACTCGCTGAAATCGTTAGTACACCCCCATTCGGCATCGCATCTTTCGCGTTAACGCATAAATTCAAAATAGCGTTTTCTAGCTGCGTTTTATCGGTCGCGGCGATACAGGATTCAGGACAGGGCTCGCAGATCAAGAGGATATTTTCACCGAGCATGCGACTATAGAATTCTTTCATCTCTGTCATCAGCAAATTAATATCGACATTGCGCGTTTGCAGCGACTGCTCCCGAGAAAAGCTTAAAAGCCTATTGTTTAGATCAGCACCGTTCTGCGCCGCTGTCATTATTTTTCGAACTAACGTGACCGACTTTTTATCGGCGCTACTATGTCGTTCGAGAAATTGTAGGTTACCGAGTATCACGGTAAGTAAGTTGTTAAAATCGTGCGCAACACCACCGGTTAACCTACCAATAGCTTCCATTTTTTGAGATTGAAGTAGCATAGATTCCATTTCTTTTTGTTTGGAAATATCAATGAAACTGACCACGGCGCCGATGACTTTGCCATGGCTTACAATGGGTTCGGCAGAGTACCTCACAGGTAGAAACTTATTGCTTTTGGTGCGAAAGCTACTCTCAATCAGTTCGACGGCCTTACCGTCGACGTAAGTTTGACGCAGTGCGGTATTCTGATCCTCGCTGACGGGACCGGTTCTTAGTAGTGGATTGACCAAATGTATTGCAGCGACTCCAATTACCTCGGCCTCGGAGTACTCGAGCATGGCGAGTGCAGATTTATTAATAAACGTCACCGCACCGACATCGCTGATGCCAAAAATGCCTTCTTGCAACGCGTTCAGTAGAAGGTGACGATCCTCCGCCGCAGAGCGAAGTTTTGCATCGGCCCGAGCGTTCTGTACCTTGAGGGCTGCCTCTTTACTTCGTTGGACAGCGAGTTCTTCTTCTTTCTCAGCGAAAATGAGTTTCTTAGCGGTAAGTTCATCGCGCATGAGCCTATTGTCCAAAACCGCATTGATAAAAGCGCTTGCGCTTGCGCTTTGCTGCAGCCCTATTGGAATGATGAATATCAGAAAGAGTAAATAGCTCGTAATGAGTTCTATTGGATTGTGCTCCACATGAAAATACACGCTCGTAACAAAGGCGAGCGATGCAGCGAGTACAAAAGCGCCAAAAACCATTCCCATAATAGAGAGCGTTGCAGCCGCGCCCGCCAGCATGCCCGCAAGCCAGAGCGCCGAGAGAGCAGAGGTGGTTGGTGTGACGTCGGCTGCAACGATTAGGGGTGTCAGACCCCAGCAAAAACCTGAGGCAAATGAGCCGAAAATCAGAAATTGATAGCGAGATTCGTAATTAATAGTCTCTGCCGAAGAAGCCGAATACTGCGATCGAATATAATAGCGAAGGCTTGTAATCGAAAGCAAAGCAATCAACCAGAGATAAAGCGGCGGATTGTAATTGGGGTTCATGAAAAACGTCACAGAAAAAACGAAGATTGAGGCCACTAAATCACCCAAGAGAACAATGGATTGACCTCGAAGCAAACGATCTACACGCTCATTGAAGAGCGCATTGCTGCGACCAACCGACACGAAGGGCTCAGGGTTCGGCGATGTGCCGTAAGCTGCGTGGGTAAGATGGTCACCTAGCAGGTATTGGCCGTCATCGATCTTCCGCTGGGCTCGTGCTTTACTGCTCTGTGTACTCGTGGGTTCTCTCGAATCATCACTCATTAGTCACCGGGTGGAATTCTTTGAATCTAAAGACTACTTAGGTGACCGGTTCGGAAGGGATTCATTACTAAAATTGAATGATATTTCTCCGAGCAATGTGTATTCATAGGAATTGTGAGAGTTATACCTAACTAATCCTGTGATAAAGTCGATGCGCGAAAGCGGTCGAAGTTGGCAATGCCCGCTACGACCGATTCTTCAGTTTTAAACAAAAATGGCAGGGGCCAATAACATTATGGATAGATCCAACCAGTCCGAGGTGCTTTGGTCTGCCCAGTCACTTATGCGGTCGCTAACGAGTATGATTGATGTGGCGTTCTCAGAGGTTCGGCATCGATGTGTCGATCGAGAAAACGGGCGCCTCAACGCTGCGTTGCTCGATGAGAATCAGCAAGTGAGTTACGAGCTAGCCTTTGTGGTGGCCGAACTCGCAGCAACTAGTGCGCTGGTATCAAAAGCAGAATTCGGCGGCGAACTGGAGACTCTTGTTGCTTTGGCGCAGTGCTCATGCGCACTCAATGCTGCGCAGTCGAGACTACTGCCAATCGCCGACGAATGTGGACTCGATAGGGATGAGCTATGCGGTTTCTTTAATCAGCAGTCGCTCGTAGCGCTTCAAACTAAATTTGGATCGAGCAAAGCGCTCGCTCGGTTAGGTGAGAGACTCTGCGCTACGGAAATACAGAGGCTGCCTTCTGTACTTGATACCGACAAAGAGATGATGCGCGGAACGTTCGAACGTTTCGCCAACGAAATAGTCGCTCCAAGAGCGGAGGCTATCCATCGTCAGGACTTAGATATTCCCGATGAAATATTAATCCCCGCTGCTGAACTCGGTTGCTTTGGGACCTGTATTCCAGAGCGATTTGGCGGGCTGCAACCGGATGATAAGCCCGATAGTCTGAGCATGATTGTCGTAACCGAAGAATTGTCGCGGGGTTCTCTTGGCGCTGCGGGAAGTCTTATTACGCGTCCAGAAATAGCGGCGCGCGCGCTTCTTTCAGGGGGAACGGATGAGCAACAGCAAAAATGGTTGCCTAAACTTGCCGCAGGAGAAACGCTGTGCGCTATTTCGATCACAGAGCCCAATACAGGATCCGATGTCGCCTCTGTGGCACTGCGAGCTACCCGCACCGAAACTGGCTGGAAGCTCAATGGAGCAAAAACCTGGTGTACTTTCGCAGGACGATCTGAGCTTTTAGTCGTATTGGCGCGCACTGAGGGTGACAGGGATCTTGGCTATCGCGGTTTGAGCCTCTTTCTCGTCGAGAAACCAGCATGTGCGGGGCACGAGTTCACTGTCGAGCAAGACGGCGGTGGCAGGCTGAGTGGACGCGCTATCGCGACTTTAGGCTATCGTGGTATGCATTCTTTCGAGTTAGCATTCGATGAATTCATTGTGCCCGAATCAGCTTTGCTAGGAGGCGAGGCGGGGCTCGGTCGGGGTTTTTACTACACGATGGCAGGGTTCGCCGGCGGGCGCATCCAGACGGCCGCGCGCGCTACCGGACTCATGCAAGCCGCGCTCGAAAAGGCGATGAGCTATGCGCGTGAACGCAGCACGTTCGGGACACCGCTTGCTAGCTACCAATTAATTCAAATTAAAATTGCAAAGATGTTTGCGACAGTTTCAGCGTCGCGACAATTTTCCTATGATGTTGCCGCATTAATGGACGAGGGTGCGGGTCAAATGGAGGCGAGTTTGGTAAAATTGTTCAGCTGCCGCGCCGCCGAAATCGTGACCCGCGAAGCAATGCAGATACATGGCGGTATGGGTTATGCCGAGGAAATGGCAGTCAGCCGTTTTTTTGTTGATGCAAGAGTGCTTTCAATTTTCGAGGGGGCCGAAGAGGTGCTCGCACTCAAAGTTATCGCGCGCGAATTAATTGAGAACGCGAAAGTAATTTAACAGCAACGTCGCGAGCCTTGCAGCAAAAATGCCATCAATTCGGGATACCCACTAATGCAAAATTTACTGAAAGGACTTCGCATCGTAGAAGGAAGTGCTTTTATTGCAGCGCCCTCTGGAGGAATGACGTTAGGCCAATTGGGCGCGGATGTCATTCGCTTTGATCAGATCGGCGGCGGCATCGACTACCGTCGCTGGCCGATAACAGAGCAGGGCAAGAGTCTTTATTGGCATAGTCTCAACAAAGGTAAGCGTTCGATAGCAGTAGATTTTCGCAAGCCCGAGGGCCGTGAGCTGCTCTCGCGACTGATATGCGCACCAGGCGCCGATGGGGGGCTTTTTCTCACGAATTTCCCCGCGCGCGGTTGGCTTTCCTATGATGCGTTAAAGCGAAGGCGCGAAGATCTCATCTACCTGAATCTAACCGGCGATCGCCACGGCGGCAGTGCGCTGGATTACACCGTGAATGCGCGCGTCGGAGTCCCATTTCTTAACGGCGACGGCGTCACTCCTCTAAATAGTGCACTGCCAGCCTGGGACGTGATCGCAGGGCAGCAGATCGCGCTCGGGCTTCTGGCTGCGGAGCGTCATCGTAGCCGAACCGGGGAAGGGCAAATGATCACTCTTGCGCTTGCCGATGTCGCGCTTGCGACCATGGGTCACCTTGGCTACCTCGCGGAGGCTCAGATGAATGAAAACCAGAGACCGGCTATGGGTAATCACATATATGGAACCTTCGGTCACGATTTCGTGTGTGCCGACGGAGAACGAGTGATGATTGTCGGTGTAAGCCCAAATCAATGGCAGGCAATCGTGAAGGTTACTGATTGCGCTAACAGTGTCGCCGAACTTGCCTTCGAACTTGGCCTTAACTTCGATAAAGAAGGCGACCGATTTGCTGCAAGAGAAAAATTGCGATCTCTTTTTGAACCCTGGTTCGCTGCACGCAGTAGTAAACAGGTGCACGTCGCTCTCGAAGCCGCGGGCGTCTGCTGGGGTCCCTATCAAACTGTTAAACAGTTAGTGAAAAACGACGCCGAATGTTCAACCGATAATCCCCTTTTCTCATCGATCAATCAGCCCGATATTGGGTGCTTACTCACGCCCTCCCAGCCGCTAAACTTTACGGGGCTCGAGAGTACCGAGCCGAAGCCCGCGCCGCGCTTGGGTCAACATACCGACGAAATACTTAGCGAACTACTGGAGATGAGTTCGGGGGAGATCGCTGCTTTGCATGATGCGAAAATCGTGGCTGCGGCGAGTAGCTAAAGACAACATTAAAGAGTGAGAGAGATGTCGACAAACGAAGTAAACGAGCAGGTATTAGCGGCAGGCAATGAAAGCGGCGAGGTTTTCGCTTTGCTTACCGAGGCGGCTAAGCACTGGCCGGAACGAGCAGCTGTTACTTATCAAGGTTCCACCCAGACATGGCGTGAAACGTTGCTGCGCTGCCGGGCACAGGCCAGCGTGTTTGCACAGTCAGGTGTCGAGCGCGGTGATAGGATCGCTTATCTCGGTTTCAACTCGAATGTGTGTTTTGAAGGCTATTTCGCCCCCTCAGCAATTGGCGCAATATTTGTTCCGCTCAATTTCCGCCTGGCCATCGGCGAGTTGATTGAATGTCTTGATGATTGCACGCCACGAATTTTGCTCTGCGAGCCAGCGTTCTATAGCCAAGCCGTGACATTGTTAAACGCCTGTGCGAGCGTCGAACATATTTTTGTTACTGGCGATCCAGCTGAGTTCGATGCAACGAGTACGAGCGGAGTCGAGATCGACGGAGCTGTCCAACCCTTACCAAGTGGAATGCGTTCGCTCGAGAGATGCATTGCTGAGACAGTAGCAGCGAACGCGTTTGTTGACCTACGGCCGAGCTCGTTTGACGAAACGCTAATCCTTTTCTACACCGGTGGTACAACCGGACGCTCGAAAGGAGTTATGCTCAGCAACAAGAATTTCCTGTGTAATACCACGGGCTCTGTGCCGCTTTATAAAATGCAGGATGGCTGGTGTTTCCTCATCGTAGGCCCACTTTTTCATATTGCAGCAGGCGCACGCATTTTTAGCTGCGCGGTGCTTGGTGGTCATGCGGTAGTTTTGCCGAAATTCGATGTTCCTGACGTATTAGCAAGCATTGCAAACTATCGAATCAACTCGGCTACGCTTGTTCCGACCATGTTTCAAATGCTTATCGACCACCCGCTTTTTCCGAGCGCTGATCTTTCTTCAATGCAGATGGTAGCCTCTGGTGCTGCACCAATGCCAATGGCATTGCAGCATCGCGTTATCGAGGCGTTTTCTGGCATCAATCTCTATCAAACCTACGGGATGACCGAGGCGGCGCCTATCGTCACAAGTCTCGACTCACAGTATCACGTTGTCAGCGGTCCTGGTTCTGAGAAACTGGGCTCGGTTGGCAGGCCAGCGCCGCATGTGCAGTTGCGCATTATCGACGAAGATGGCGCCGACCTTCCTACAGGGCAAACCGGCGAAGTGCTTGCGCGCGGCGACAATATTATGACGGGCTATTGGAATTTGCCTGAGCAGACTGCGGCTGCTTTGAAAGACGGCTGGTATCACACAGGTGATGCCGGCTATCTCGACGCCGAAGGGTTTTTGTTTCTCGAGGGTCGCGTCAAAGACATGATTGTTAGCGGCGGTGAAAATATCTACCCGATAGAGATAGAGAATGTGCTATCGAGTCATCCCGCGGTTCATCAGTGCGCAGTTATCGGCATTCCTCACGAAACTTGGGGAGAGGCGGTGCATGCGGTTATTCTCCTCGAAGACTCGGAAAGTAAACCGCCGACAGAGCGTGAATTGATCACCTATTGCCGTGAAAGAATTGCTTCTTACAAGTGTCCGGTGAGTGTTAGTTTTAGGAGTGAGCCGATGCCACTCTCGCCTATAAACAAAATTCTAAAGACCGAGCTTCGCAAGCCCTTTTGGGAAGGGCGATCGAGCGCGCTTGTCTGACCTAGGTCGTCCATCCCCCCGCAAGCGGGATCAGCTGTCCGACCATGTGGGTGCAGTGTTCACTCGCGAGATAGGCGGCGAGTTCCGCGGTTTCGGAAGGCGCGCCGACTTTATTGGTCGGGACATTGCGTTTCACGTGCTCAATGAATTTAGCCTGATCGAGAACATCGTCGGGATAATAAGTGTCATTGTTAACATAGTTTTGTGCAATCGCATTGACTTGTATGCCGCTTCGGGCCAGTTCGAGTCCAACCGCTTTAATAAAGCCATTCTGCGCGCCGCGCGCCGCGCAGTACGCCGCGTTATTCGCGATGCCTTTTAAGGGCGCTGCGCTCGTGACCGCGATTATTTTACCGCTCTGGCGTTCGAGCATCTGTGGAGTTACTGCACGAACAAGATACATTAGCGGGTCTACTAAGCGTACGAATAATCGCTGCCAGTTAGCATCATCTATCGCATGCACCGGACCGGTCATCGGCGGCTCAGCAAGATTTGCTACTAAGATATCGATGCGTCCGGCTTCTGCGATTACACGATCGACCTCGGCATTACTCGTGAGCGGAGAGTCGTCTTCAATAACGTCGATAGACAGTTGTCTGAACTTCGTTGCGATAGCGCGTCCCATATAGCGGTCTGCGCAGGTGATTAATGCCCGACGTGCGGGCGTAGTGGATGTCATCTTCTCTGCCCCTTCTAATTCTTCGCTGTTTCAACAGCAGTCCTTTCGGCTTGAGTGGCCGCTAGCTCATCCTGTTCTTTTCAGTAAGCAAGTGTCTTACAAATTTTTCAAGCGTCTCGTACGGCTGGCAGCCCACTACAGCGAGGTCGTTGGCATAGAATGTAGGTACGCCAGTCACGCCAACCTCGCGCGATCGCGCCCAATCATCATCGACCTTGGCAGAGAAACTGCGCTCAGTCAGAACGGTACGCGCTGCGCCGCTGTCGAGTCCAACTGATTCGGCGATGGCAATGAGCGCATCAATATCGCTGATGTTAATGGCCTCGACAAAGTAGGCGCGATAAAGCGCCTCGTGAATGGCGTCACCACCGGTCTGCGTGTCAGCCCAGGCACCGAGTTCCTGTGCGAGCCGGCTATTATAAGTATGCGTGCGCTCGCCGTAGTCAAGACCAGCTTCCGCCATAA
>Ga0255769_10000350_pt1 | contig 54869 bp, 56 predicted proteins | sample 041ome_9_FD_179637 | JGI IMG/M metagenome (GOLD analysis project Ga0255769, IMG submission 179637) | Coastal salt marsh microbial communities from the Groves Creek Marsh, Skidaway Island, Georgia - 041413US metaG (version 2) | ecosystem: Environmental > Aquatic > Marine > Intertidal zone > Salt...
GAAGTTAAGCCTACTAGCGCAGATGGTACTGCCACTGGTGGGAGAGTATGTCGCCGCCTTCTTCGAGACCCTTTAAGTTTTACTTAAAGGGTCTTTTTTTTGGATAACGGTTTGGTGTATGGGACGTTCCCCGAAGGGTATGGCTAATATACAGTGTTAGTCTTTCGTTATTTTTTATTTAGAGTTTCAATTCTTTCTTTATAATACTGGTCACCACTTATTTCATAAGCCTTGTTTAAGTATTTTAAGGCATTCTTTTTGTCGTTTTGAGATTCATAATACTCAGCCATCGAATCATAAGCATTTGCATTTGTTGGATTATATTTAATATTCATTTCAAAAAACATGAACGCCTTCTTAGGCTGACCCATTTGCAAATTCATGTAGCCATAGCCATTTAACATTTCGTCGATCATTGGTGCAGTAGGCACACCAAAATGTTCAGTATATATTTGTTCTTGCTCTTTCAACAGCGCAATCAATTCTTCTAAAGGGGTTTCTGGATTATTATATTTTTGTGGAGATTTAAACTGATACCATTCAAAAAGAAATATCAGTCCATCTCTTATTGATGGTAACGGAACTGTACCGTGTAAGTCTTCATTATAGACCTTCCATAAAAAATTTAATCCATTCTGTTTTTGAGATTTAGTATAATTTGAAAACTCAATGATTGAACGCGCAAACAAAGTAAATTCTGAAGAGTCATCCATTATATTCTGCATGGTTATTTCTTCATTCCACATATGTAGTTGCTCTGCTGCTAAAGACACATAAAGAGATTTGCCTTCATAACTTTCTGTACTCAGCTTTTCCTTTGCCTCCTTCAATAATTTTTGGTCGTCCCAATCCAAACTTGGATCTATGGCTATATAGTTTTGAAAGAGATGTTTGTGATTGATCAAAATATTTATTGTAAACAATCCAGCATAAGAATGCCCAATTAAGGTACGATAGCCTGAGGTTGGATACTTACTATCAATATAGGGGATGAGTTCCTTCTCCATAAATTTGGTAAAGGTTTCTGCACCTCCAGTTTCATTGTCCATTGCAATACCGCGTCTCATTTTTATCTGCGAAGTGGTTAAATCTCTTGTTCGGTTACTGCGATTAGAAATTCCAACAAGTATCATATGTGGGAGGTAATGCCCCCAATAATTATCATAAACGGCCTCCAATGAGCTTTCTAGTGAAAAACCATCCATTAGATATATCACGGCATATTTTTCATCATTATCTGGCTGAAAATTATCTGGTAATCTCACCCAAAAGTCACGGTTTTCATTTAAAGTTTTAGAAAATATAGAATCTACTATACGATTTTGAAATTGCTCTGTTTGGGATACAGTTGTTTGTGCAATTGCTTGTTGTTTTACCATTAAAATCGATCCGATAAGAACTAATAAGTAGATATAGTATTTCATTATTTTCTTTTGAATCTAAATATAATTAAATTCATAAGTTAAACTAAGAACCTTTATGGGTTATTAGTTTTTCATAATAATGGTTAACGTTTTCGTATAACGTCCCCGCAAAACGCAGTTAGGTTCGGGATTTTTAATAGGCTAGTTTACTCGAATATTCAAAAGACAGTAGAACCTGATCAAATTGCGATTTAGCCTGTGTTGGATTTCGTTTTGCTCGATGCCAGTCTTTGGCTGTTTGTTAGTTTTATTTTTCATGATGCAATTTGGTTTAGCGGGGCGTTGGATTACATTTCCAAAGGGGCGGGAACACGCCCAAGGCGTGTGTAGCAAATTTGGTCAGCCAAAGGCTAAGTGTAATCTAACAGTGTTGGCCATGAAGTGTATCCCGCAGGGTAAGCTTTATTGGTCTTGCTGCGCTAAATTGCAACAAAAGAGACGAATTGCCATTTACCAAGTACCTTGAGGTGTTACTAATTACTTTAACGGCTTTTTTAATGTAATAATCGGTTATTTACTATAAAGCAAAAGAAAGGCCAAAGGCCAGGAGGATGGTCAGTAGCTTTCTCAGATTGAAGGCGTGTCCTTGATTGCTTTCAAATAAAATGGTGGTTGCAATATGCAGCAACATTCCTATAACCACAGATGTGATTTGTAATTGCCAAACTTGCAATGCAGGTATAGTATCATTAATCAGATTTCCTAAAGGACTCATAATAGCAAAGAGTACAAGTGTACTTACCTTGGTAATACTGGAAACTCGAGTTTCCCATACTAAGAAAAATACGACCATTCCAATGGGAATTTTATGGATAAAAATACCCCACAATAACTCGTTTTGGTTAGACAGTGGTAGCCCTTCAATAAACGCATGGACACCCAAACTCAATAAAAGCAGCCAAGGAAGCCCCTTATTTTCTTTAATATGCGCATGGCCGTGTTCCGCTCCTTGGGACAAATATTCCAAAAGAATTTGAAGCAATAAGCCTGTGATGATCCAAGGTCCTGCATGGAAATTTGGGTCTGCAAAAACTTCAGGTAAAAGATGAAAAATAGTAATTCCTAACAGAAATGCTCCACTAAAGGCCAAAACCAACTTAAAAGCTAAGGGTTTTTTGGGCCGTAAAATAAAAACAATACTCATTCCTAATAACGCTCCAAAAAAAGGAAGTAGATAGTTAAATACTGGGTTTGTGCTCATGTATAGCTTTAGAAACATGTTGATAGTCAAAATTAAAGTATTTTTGAGGGCGAAAACGAGCTATGGAAGAAAATTTTAAAATGCTGGCGAAAACCTTTTACGGTTTTGAAGAACTTTTAGAAAAAGAATTACGCCAATTGGGGGCTAAAAACATTCAAAAAGGAAATCGTGTGGTCTCTTTTGAAGGCGATCTTGGGTTTCTCTATAAAGCCAACCTTTCATTGCGAACCGCTTTAAAAATCTTAAAACCCATCCATACTGCACGTGTACAAAACGAACAGGAATTATATCAACTCTTTTATGATTTTCCTTGGGAAGACTATATGGAAGTAGATTCCAAATTTGTCATTGACAGTGTAGTGCACGGGACTCTCTTTACCCATTCTCAATACGCTTCTCAAAAAGCTAAAGATGGCTTGGTGGATCAGTTCAGAGAGCGTCACGATGATAGACCTAGTGTGGATCTAAATCGACCCGACCTGAGGATCAACTTACACATACAAAATGATCAATGTACGCTTTCTTTAGACAGTTCAGGGGCTTCTTTACACCACAGAGGATATAGAACGGTCACCAATATTGCACCTCTGAATGAGGTTCTTGCCGCGGGTTTGATTCAACTTTCGGGCTGGCAAGCCAATACCGACTTTTTGGACCCCATGTGTGGAAGTGGCACTTTTTTAATCGAAGCAGCTATGTTTGCCTGTAATATTCCAGCTAATATTAATCGTACAGGCTTTGCCTTTGAAAAGTGGAAGGATTACGATGCATCACTTTTTGAATTGATTCGTGAAAGCCAATTGAAAAAAGTAATCAACCCTTCTGTGCAAATTAAAGGTTCCGACAAAGCGCCTTCTGCTGTAGAAAAAGCAATCCAGAATGTCGAAAATGCCAATTTGAGCGATTTTATTCAAATTGAAAAAAAGGATTTCTTCCAATTAGAAAAAGAAAATAAAGGGCCCCTGCACCTTTTGACCAATCCTCCCTATGGAAAGCGTTTGGAAGGAGACATGAATGTTTTGTATCAAGGAATTGGGGATGGTTTTAAGCAGAGTTTTCCGAATACCCATGCTTGGCTCATCAGTTCAAATATGGAAGCCATTAAATGCATCGGACTGCGACCCAGCAGGAAAATCAAAGTTTTTAATGGAAAATTAGAATCTCGGTTGTTGTACTTTCCCATTTACGAGGGAACAAAAAGAGTACACAAAATTGAAAAGGATTGATTTACTTTTTTCGAGAACGTAAAGGCAAGCTGTAGGTCAATGTATAGTTGAACCCTGCGCCAAAGATGTTATCTTCTGTTTTTTTGTTAAAACCAGGGATGTAAATGTTGTCAAAGTTCTCTGGTAACTTGTCATTCAATAAACGATTTAATCGCAGACTAAGTCCCATATAAATATTTCTCAACAATTGGACCTTAAAACCTACAACTACCTCAAACCATTGAGCATTTAAATCGGGACGGAGTCCTGTGGCATATCCATTGCTGATGGGTAAATCAGAACTGGGCCAAAATCGTGTACGATCCAAAATGGTGTAATTGTTCAAAAATTGACTGTGACTACTAGAAGCAAAGCGGAGTCCGATGGTGACATGGTTGTCCATTCCTTCCCAGTTTTCATACATATTGTAATCAAAACCTAATTTTAGATAATCTCCTGTGGTTGTAAAATTTACTTGTTCCACCTGTCGAGTACTTTCTACACTGCCTAGTTCAATGGCCAAAAATAATTTCTCGCCCACCCTAAGATCTGCCACGGCTTCAAATCCATTAAAATCATCTGAAACCTGAGAGCGAACAATCCGATATAAATCAGCACCGAAACGAAGACTCAAAGGTGTTTTTTCTTTTACTCCTATACTGTCTGTAACAGATATAGCAAGCCTTTCTTCCTGCTGACCAAGTCCCCATTGTAAGCCTCCTAAAAGACTAATGAAGAACACCCAAATGCGCACGTATTTCATTTTCTTTGATGGTATCTTTTAAAATGGTGAATCCTTGAATCCAATTGTCTCCAGGATTTAAAATTATTGCAGGTGTGGCTTCCAAAATATAATTTGAACGATAGCCACAGGCAGCATTGATAAAGTTGTCAAAACGTTGGTAATAGATTTGTAACGTATCAATATTTTCATCTTCTGCCCCCTCGTTGAGTATGAATTCAAACTGAACAAAGTTCTCTTGTGTTTTCAGCGGGAGTGCAAAAGAATCTGAAGGCTGAAGAGCGAGTATCTTTTCAGTACCTAAAGCTCGAATTGAAAACCCAGAAGGAGAAAGCTTTCGCGTCGTATCGTCTTTGTCTAACATCAAAAGAATTAAATCGGGACTTTCTACAACATCTTCAATACATATGTCGTCTCTTTCACAGCTAAAAAGGAAAAAGAGTGCTCCTAAGCAAAGAAAATTTTTAAAATACGACTTATTCATCTGTGGTTTTGAGTTCTAAAAGTACAACATTTTCAACATGATGGGTTTGTGGAAACATATCTACCGCTTGACTTTTTAGTACTTCGTAATGAGATTTCATCAAATTCAGATCGCGGGCTTGAGTAGCACTATTGCAACTGATATACACTATTCTTTTGGGTGCCAATTTGATCAGTTGTTGAACTACGTCAGCATGCATCCCGTCTCGAGGTGGATCTGTGATCACCACATCTGCTTTTCCATGACGAGATATAAACGAATCGTTAAAAACGGCTTTCATATCGCCAACCTCAAAATGTGCATTTTGGATTTGATTCACTAAAGCGTTTTCTTGAGCAGCATCAATGGCTTCTGGGACAGATTCTATACCAATTATCTTGGCGCAAGAAGCAGCCAAGCTCAAGGCAATGGTTCCTGTACCAGTGTATAAGTCGTACACGACCTCATTGGGTTTTAATGCTGCAAAATCCTTGGCAATCTTATAGAGTACCTTGGCTTGCTGAGGATTGGTTTGATAAAATGATTTGGCGGTGATTTTAAATTGAAGCTGATCTAAATTTTCGGTAATGTAGTCTTGCCCATGATAACAGTGAATATCCTGATCGTAAATACTATCATTTGGTTTCGTGTTGATACAGTAGAGTAGGGAAGTGAGTTGGGGAAATTTTGAAACGATAAAATCGAGAATTGCTTCGCGATTTTTTTTATGCTCCTTGTAAAATTGGAGAAGTACCATGACTTCACCCTCCTGAGTGTTTCGAATCATCAGAGTTCTTAAAAATCCACTTTGATTACGAGGGTCAAAAAATTCCAGTTGGTTTTCAAGGGCATAGGTTCGAAGGGCATTTCGAATCTCATTGGAAGGATCTGCTTGAAGGTGACAATGGTGGACATCCACTATTTTGTCCCACATACCCGGTTTGTGAAATCCCAGTCCGTTCCGTTCAATAGTAGCTTCTTGTTGAATCTCATCCATGGTAAGCCAGCGGTTATTGGAAAACGAAAATTCCATTTTGTTTCGGTAATAGTAAGGATTTGTTACGCCCGCAATTGGAAGTATTTCTTGTACCTCTACCTTCCCAATATGCTTGAGATTGTGCACGACTCCTTTCTCTTTAAAATCGATTTGTCCTTGATAGCTCAAATGCTGCCATTTGCACCCTCCACAAACTCCAAAATGGTCACAAACAGGTTCCGTTCGTTGCTTTGATTTTTGAATCCATCGAGTGGGTTCTGCTTCAAAATATCCTCTTCTTTTCTTGTATATACGAACGTCAACTATATCGCCAGGAACTACCTTTTTGATAAAACAAACTGCACCTTCTGCAGTTTTGGCAACACCCATTCCTTTTGCATTGATATCAATGACTTTCAAATCATTTTCAAAGCGTTCTACACGTTTTCTTCCCATGCTGCAAATGTAGTCGGCTTGGGAAAATAAATCGTATTTTTATCTAGGTTTTTGGGGCTAATATTTAGTATTTTTACCCTAATTTTTTTACCCACGCTTAACTAAAATACTTTTAGCAAACATGGAATCCACAATTGAAACCTTCGATTTTATTGAATTAGAACGTCATCACGGTGCCCATGATTATCACCCTATTCCAGTAGTATTAGAGCAAGGGGAGGGGGTCTTCCTTTGGGATGTTGAAGGAAAAAAATATTATGATTTCCTTTCTGCGTACTCCGCTGTAAATCAAGGGCATTGTCACCCCAGAATAGTGAAAGCACTACAGGACCAAGCCCAAATACTTACATTGACTTCTAGAGCATTTCATAATAACAAGCTGGGAGCTTACATGAAATATGTCACAGAATATTTTGGTTTTGAACGTCTTTTACCCTCAAATACAGGTGCTGAAGCCGTAGAAGCTGCCATTAAAATCGCACGAAAATGGGGCTACACTAAAAAAAATATTCCTGAAAATAAAGCGGAAATCATAGTGTGTAAGCAAAACTTTCACGGGAGGACTTCTACCATTATTTCGTTTTCTAGCGATCATGATTCAAGACAACATTTTGGTCCACATGCTACAGGATTTATTTCCATTCCCTACAATGATATTACCGCTTTGGAATCAGTTTTACAAAATCATTCCAATGTAGCAGGTTTTCTTGTGGAGCCTATTCAAGGTGAGGCAGGAGTCTTTACACCCGATCCTGATTTTATAAAAAAAGCAAGAGCATTGTGCTCGAAGTACAATGTGCTGTTGATGGCAGACGAAATTCAAACGGGTATTGGTAGAACAGGAGCTTTGCTGGCCGTTTGTGGAAATTGTGACTGTACAGCACATTGTGAAAGACAAGAAGATACATATAGCCGCCCAGATATTTTGATTTTGGGAAAAGCCATTAGTGGTGGCGCTTTTCCTGTTTCTGCTGTGCTCTGTGATGCACATATTATGGACGTTATTCAGCCGGGGCAGCATGGAAGTACTTTTGGTGGAAATCCTATGGCATGTACCGTGGCAATGGAGGCGTTACAGGTAATACGCGATGAAAAATTAACCCAAAATGCCCGACGGCTCGGAAATCGATTCAGAACAGCCATGCAAAACTATATTGACAACAGTTCTATAGTGTTGAGCGTGCGAGGAAGAGGTTTGTTAAATGCAATTGTGATTAACGATTCGGAGGAAAGCAAAACAGCGTGGAACATTTGTCTGAAATTAAAAGAAAACGGACTACTAGCCAAACCTACACACGGCAACATCATTCGATTTGCACCACCATTGGTAATGACAGAAGCACAACTCGATGATTGTATAGCAATCATCACGACAACACTTTCTGAATTTGAGTCTTAAATAGAGTAGTCTATGAATGTGTATTTTGACAATGCGGCCACCACTCCAATGCGAAAAGAAGTGATCCAGTCAATTTCTACAGTAATGGAAGCTTGTTTTGGCAATCCCTCTTCTACTCATGCTTTTGGTAGAAGCGCTAAAACCCATATTGAAACCGCTAGAAAGGGAATTGCTCGTTTATTGAATGCAGCTCCTCAAGAAATTATTTTCACATCAGGAGGAACCGAATCGGACAATATGATACTGAACTGTGCTGTCAAAGACCTTGGAGTGACCACACTTATCTCTTCTCCCATTGAACATCATGCGGTGCTTCACGCTTTGGAGGCGCTAAAGAAAATGCACCAAGTCAAAATAGCTTATGTCAATATTGATGACTCAGGATCTGTAGATTTAAATCACCTTGAAACCTTGTTGCAGGAGGATGATTCTAAAAAATTGGTAAGTCTGATGCATGTCAATAATGAAATTGGAAATATTTTAAGTCTGCAACAAGTAGGATCACTTTGTCATGCACACGGCGCCTTTTTTCATACCGATGCGGTCCAAGGGGTAGGACATTATACTTTCGATATGGGTCAACTTCCAATTGATTTTCTCTCCTCCGCTGCACATAAATATCACGGCCCAAAAGGAATAGGTTTTTCTTTTGTTAGAAAAAATACAGGACTGGAGCCTTTTATTCATGGAGGAGCTCAAGAACGCGGTTTGCGAGCAGGAACAGAATCTGTTCATAATATCGTGGGGATGTACAAGGCACTGGAGTTGGCTTATGGAAACTTAGAGGAGGAACGCTTTCAGGTTTTGGAGTTAAAAAAATATTTCAAGTCTTCTTTGCTGGAGGTTTTCCCAAGTGCTCATTTCAATGGTCTTTCAGGAGATGACCAATCGAGTACCTACACCCTTGTCAATGTGGCCTTGCCCATCGCTAAAGAGAAAGTAAGTTTGCTCGATTTTCATCTGGATTTAAAAGGGGTAGCTTGTTCTAAAGGCAGTGCATGCCAATCGGGGAGTAGCTCTGGTTCTCATGTGTTGAATGCCATCCAATCGGAAACACTTCAAAACTGGCCCTCTTTACGTTTTTCCTTTTCTGTGTTCAATACCCGAGAAGAAGTGGATTATGTCATCGCTACATTAAAAGAGTTTGTCGCTTGAAAAGTGAGGTTTCTTAAATCAAATTAGTTGGACTTCTTATAAAACTCCTGTTTAAAAAGGGTTTTATTACCCACCTGATCCTCCGCCTCAATGGTCAATTGATGCGATGTTGCCTCAAAATTCAGGTCGTTCAAGTCGTAAACGAGACTGTTGTTTTTAGGTTCGTGTTCTAGACGAATCCATCGGCCATTGATTTCTCCCCGGATTGTTTTTATTCCTGAATAATCGTCAGAGATTTTAAATCTTAAAAAACTGTAATTGCTCAACCATTGCTTGTCTTTAAAATTTACAGCTTTTATGGTTGGCGCTACACTGTCTCTGCTGATCACAAAGCTACCGAGTGTTTTCGATTTCCCCTGCCAAAATCCCCCTTTGTGATAAGATGAAAAAAAACGAGTCTTCCCTTTTTTGTTTACAAATCCTAAAAAGGATTGGGCAATTGTCAGACTATCTCCCTTTGGGATTTTATATTTTACCTCGTAGGCTTTTTGTAAAGGATAGTCATCTTTTCCAACATACAGTGTGTCTCCTAGGTTTTCTACTTTTACATCTACCGTATCAAAGAAACTCTCCTTTGGAAAATAAACCGATTTATTTTCAAAGTCAAACAAATAATCTTTTGAGAAATCTAAGGGATTCTCCATAGTAATCTTCTGAATACCCTTTTCAGAAGAACCCGTAAGGTAGGCTTCGATATAACTTGTGTTTTGATGGTAATCTTTTATTTCAACAAGAAGTTGATAGGATTTTCCAGGCTCTATTTTTAATCTACCCGAGCGAGTAGAATCTTGTAAAAAAGACAGTTTTTGTTTCGGATGGGCTACAAGTCGCTGAATTCTTCTGTTGTTTTCGGATAGCTCTCGATAATCAATCAGCACATTGATGTATTTCGAGTCATTAAAGGACATTCGATCCATTTGGTAGGAAAAGTATTCGATTCCATTCAATCGAACTGAAGCGCTATAGACCCCATTTTTATTATAAGATTGATTTTGACGATCGAACAAACGCACCCCAACATTGACCTCTCCAGAGGTGCTTATTCCCGCAGTGGTATAAACACTATCATTTTTTTTTACCAAAGGATATTCCTTTCTTGAACTGAAAGGATCGGTTCCCGAATAGAGATAAAGATTTTGAATTTGGGGGCGTTGGGTGTCTTCTATACCCAAGGGATACTCCATGGCATTGATCGGGAGTTGCCCTTTCGTTTCACGCATTTCAAAATGTAAATGGGGACCATAGGATCCTCCTGTATTTCCAGAATAGGCAATAATCTCTCCAGCTTTGACAGCCAACTCATTGGCTTTGGGAAAAAGTTGAATGGTATAGGATTCTTTTTGGTATTGTTTTTCTTTGACATAAGTTTCAATTTTTGGCGCAAATTTCTTTAAATGGGCATACACCGAAGTTGTTCCATCGGGGTGCTCTATATACAAGGCTTTTCCATAACCACTTACACTGACACGTACCCTACTGACCCATCCTGATTGGACACTTTTTACACTCAGTCCCTGACGCCCTTGGGTCCGTATATCTAGTCCTGCGTGAAAATGATTGTTGCGAAACTCTCCAAAGGTTCCTGAAAGTTGTATTGGAATATTTAAAGGAGCAACCCAGTCAGATTGGGATTGACTGTGTGAGAGGAAACGAAAGGTGAGTAAGAGGAAAAAAAAAATTGATTTCAAGCCTGATGATTTTCAATGCAATATAAAAAACCAATTTCTTTTAGATAAATTTTTTGAGAGGTTGTTAAAGTTTTTAAAACTATATTACAAGGAATGCTTTAAATAAGAAAGAATCAATAAATTTGTTTAAAGAGTGAATAATTCCAATTTTAAAGAATGGATCAAAAGCCTTTAGCGATTGCTACCTTAGAGGAAAAAATCATTGGCTTGTTGAACAGGTTGAAAGAAAACCATCTCAACTTAACCCAATTGAAAGTATCTAATGATACCCTCATACAGCAAAACAAATCACTGGAGGAAAAGATTTTACATTTGAAGGAAGAGAATAAATCCTTAAAAATTGCAAATAATTTACTCGGCAGTAGTGAAGGTAAAACACAAACAAAAACGAAGATAAATAGTTTGATCAAGGAAGTTGATTATTGTTTACAGCAGCTATCAGAAATGAATTAGACCTATGAGTAATCTTTTAAAAATAAAGCTAACCATTGGAAATAGGGTGTATCCCTTGTCTGTGGCCCCAGAACAAGAGGCATCTCTCCGTGCCTCTGCCAAAAAAATTGAGGCAACCGTTCAACAACTTGAAAAAAACTATGCTGTTCGTGACAAGCAAGATGTGCTTGCAATGTGTTCCCTTCAATATGCAGCGCAACTAGAACAATCAAAAAATCAACCCAGTCTTTCTCATTCTGATGATGAGAAAATCAAAGAACTGATAGATATGATTGATGTTCATTTGGACGCTTATTAAGTTCTGAAGACAATAGTACAACACTGCCTGTATTAGTATTTTTTTGATAAACTCAACGAGCTTTTAATTCAGAGAGGTGAGTTTCAGTTGTAAAAGCAAGCTGCCTTGTAGCAGATCCTTGACCAATTGTGTAGCCTCAAACTTGATTTTTAGGAGTTTATACAAAAAGCCCGCTAATACAGGTTTTTTTAACAAATGATTAGAAAAAATGGAATCCTACATATCTTATATACCCACGGTTATCGCACTCTTTGTGGGCTTGTTTTTGGGGGTGCTCTTAAAAAAGGGAAAACATAAAAATTTACTAGAAGCTGCAACCAAAGAAGCTGATGAACTCCTGAGAAATGCAAAGTTAGAAGCAGAATCCACCAAAAAAGACAAAATGCTTCAAGCTAAGGAACACTTTATTGAATTGAAGTCTAAACACGATAGTGAGATCCACCAGCGTGAAAAAAGAATAAGTGAGATAGAAGCTAAAGTACGTCAATTGCAATCCGTAGCCCATAAGGAAGTAATAAAGAATACAGACTTACAGCACAAATTAAAGGAGCAAACTTCTCTACTGGAAATAAAACAATCGAAAGTTGAAGCAAAAGAGTTGGAGTTGGACGAGAAAATTAAAATTCAAATAGCAAAATTGGAAGCACTATCCAACCTCTCTGCAGAAGAAGCCAAAGAGGAAATGATGGAAAGTTTGAAGGAAAAAGTTAAATCGGATGCAATGATCTTTATCCAGCACAGTGTCGAAGAAGCTAAACTCACTGCACAGCAGGAAGCGAAAAAAATAATCATCAATACCATACAGCGGATAGGTACCGAAGAAGCTGTAGACAATTGTGTGTCAATTTTCAATTTGGATTCTGATGATGTAAAAGGTAGAATTATTGGAAGGGAAGGACGTAACATTCGTGTGCTAGAAGCAGAAACAGGAGTAGAAATTATTGTAGACGACACCCCTGAAGCTATTATTTTGTCCTGTTTTGATCCAGTACGTAGGGAAATAGCAAGACTTTCATTACACCGTTTGGTTAGCGATGGAAGAATTCACCCGGCTCGTATCGAGGAAGTAGTCCATAAGACAAGAAAACAGATTGAAAATGAGATTGTTGAAGTGGGAAAACAAACAGTTATTGATCTAGGAATTCACGGGCTGCATCCAGAATTAGTTCGAGTTGTAGGGCGAATGAAGTACCGCTCTTCTTATGGTCAAAACCTATTGCAACACTCTCGGGAAGTCGCCAAACTTTGTGGGGTTATGGCATCAGAATTAGGTCTTAATTCTAAAATGGCCAAACGCGCAGGTTTATTACATGACATTGGGAAAGTTCCTGAAGAAGAAGCTGAAACCCCACATGCTTTGTTGGGAATGGAGTGGGCAGAAAAACACGGAGAAAAGCCCGAAGTATGTAATGCCATTGGCGCTCACCATGACGAAATTGAAATGACCTCTTTGCTTGCTCCCATTGTACAAGTGTGTGATGCAATTTCAGGTGCTCGTCCTGGAGCGAGAAGACAAGTTTTGGACAGTTATGTACAACGACTAAAGGATCTTGAAAAAATCGCCCTAGATTTTAATGGGGTAAACAAAGCGTATGCCATTCAAGCAGGCCGTGAATTAAGGGTTTTTGTAGAAAGTGAAAAAGTCTCTGACAATCACGCTTCCCGGTTATCTTTTGAAATTTCTCAAAAAATTCAGACAGACATGACCTATCCAGGTCAAGTAAAGGTTACTGTAATTCGAGAAACACGAGCGGTAAATGTGGCAAAATAAGGTTACAAATTCATCAAGAACCCATAAACCAAACCTGCCAATGCACCTCCTGTAAAAGGACCTAAAATTGGAATCCAGCTATAGCTCCAGTCTGCATCCTTATTTTTTCTTGGTAAAAACCGATAGACCAGTCGGGGCCCAAAGTCCCGCGCGGGATTGATGGCGTAGCCTGTGGTTCCTCCCAGTGTCATCCCAATAAGCCATACGAGGATTCCTACTGGAAGTGCATCTAAAGCTCCCAATCCAAAGTTTTGAACTTCAGAACCGCTAATTTCAATATTGGGACCGACTATAAATAATGCTCCAAATACTAACATAAAAGTCCCGATAGCTTCACTAAAAAAATTGTTTTTTAAGTTGCGAATTGCCGGTCCGGTACAAAATGTACTTCGGACTGTAGCCTCATCCTCAGTCAAACGATAATGATCAATATAGGTAAGGTAGGCCAACCAACTTCCGAACATAGCACCTAGGAGTTGAGCGCCAAAATAGCCAGGTACCAGTGACCAAGAAAATTTTCCTGCTACAGCCAATCCTAACGTGACCGCAGGGTTGAGGTGCGCCCCGCTGGATTGTGAAGTAATATATACACTCACAAAGACAGCAAATCCCCAAGCTGCTGTAATGAGTACCCAAGGAGTTTGGGCCTCTGCAATGGTTTTTTTTAGGTTGACATTTGCGACCACTCCTACTCCAAATAAAAGTAAGGTTGTCGTTCCGATAAACTCAGCTAGATAGGGGTGTAAAATCATAATTGGTAATTTTTAATTATGGAATTTAATGATTTTAGTTCACTATCTATCCAAGCTTGGTCTTGATTTAGAATTTGAGCCATAATTTCGGCTACTTCAGGAGCAATTTTTGCAGTTTCATTAGCATCTAAAAACAAACCACGAGTTCTACGTGCTAAAACATCTTCTAAGCGCAGAGCCATTTCTTCTTTTACGGCCCAGTGAATTTGATTTTTTGTGATGTGTATTTTTTCTGAAAGAGATTGGTTTCCATTGGGATCTAAATCTCTGATCTTTGAAGCCTCGCTTCCATAAAAATGTAGGGAATCGTTCCAGTCTGAATTTGCTTCAAAACCAAAAATCGGAAGGTTTTTTGTGGTGCAATTGCGTTCTGAAAAACCGCCCACCATTTGAACGGTATTGATTGTGTCTTCAGCAATCTTGCGATAGGTTGTCCATTTTCCTCCTAATACACTTACTAAGCCACTGGTGCTAACGGTTATTTTATGGTGGCGAGAAACTTCCTTGGTACTTTCTTTATTTTCTTCTGATGCTGCAAGGGGACGAAGCCCTGCAAATACACTTTTTACATCAGATCTCTTTGGCTTTTTCGTCATGTAGGTTCCGGCATTGTCTAAAATAAATTGAATTTCCTCATCTAGTGCTTTAGGTTCTTCAAGTGTTTCTTCCATAGGCGTATCTGTAGTGCCCACCACTACATAATTATTCCAAGGTACGGCAAAAAGCACCCTCCCATCTGTAGTATGGGGAACCATAATGGCATGTGGACCATTAAGAAACTTTTTTTCTAAAACAATATGAACTCCTTGCGAGGGACGAATCATCGGTTTTGAATTGGGTTGGTCTAGGGAGATGAGCTGATCAGAAAAAACACCTGTGGCATTGACCACCACTTTTGCTTTTATTTGGGTTTTGTTTCCGTTCAATTGATCTTGAATTTCTAAACCATCGATCAATTCCTTTTTTTTATGAAATCCAACCACATTCATGTAGTTAACCAATGTGGCTCCTTCTTGCGCTGCAGTAAGAGCAAGACTAATGGCCATACGTGCATCATCAAATTGTCCATCGTGATAAATCACTCCTCCACGCAAACCGTTCTTGTTGACGTTTGGGATGAGGGAAAGCGTTTCTTCTTTGTTTAAAAGGGTAGAAGGGCCTAATCCTAATTTGCCAGCCATCATGTCATAGACTTTCAAGCCTAGTCCATAAAAAGGACTACTCCACCAGTCATAGGATGGAATAACAAAACTTAAATCACGAACTAGATGTGGCGCATTTTTCCGAAGAATTCCACGTTCCCGTAAAGCTTCAATCACCAAAGAAATATCTCCATTTTGTAAGTATCGCACTCCCCCGTGAACCAGTTTTGTGCTTCTTGAGGAAGTTCCTTTAGCGAAGTCATTTTTTTCAAAAAGTACCGTTTTAAAACCTCGATTTGCAGCATCTACCGCAATTCCTAGTCCAGAAGCCCCTCCTCCAATAATGGCAACATCCCACTGCTGAGTCTGATGGATTTGTTTAAGATTTGCGGCTCTATTCATCAACCTTTGAATTACTTACTTTGGAAATGCGTTCTTTCCAATGGGTAATTATTTTTTGGGTTTCTTCGGTTTCTAAGGGAGTAAATTTCGCATCAATTTTCCATAGGTCTGAAAGACTTTCTAGAGAGGGCCAATACCCACTTGCAAGTCCTGCAAAAAAAGCAGCTCCAAGTGCAGTTGTTTCAGTAGTTTTGGGACGAATAACTTCCACATTCAATAGGTTAGATTGAATTTGCATCAAAAGATTGTTGGTACTTCCGCCGCCATCCACCTTCAAACTTTGGAAGGTAATGTCAGCATCTTTTTGCATAGCAGTTATAATTTCTTTGGTACGCATGGCAATCGCTTCTAAAGTGGCTCTGGCAATATGTCCTTTTTGTGTACCACGGGTGATTCCAATAAGGGTTCCAGTAGCATGCGCATCCCAATAGGGTGCTCCCAAACCTGCAAGGGCAGGAATAAAAGTGACACCACCATTATTTTCAACACTCTCTGCCAAGGCTTCAATTTCTGGAGCAGATGAAATAATACCCATTTGATCGCGCAGCCATTGGACGGCAGCTCCCGCCACAAAAACACTTCCTTCTAGGGCGTAATGGACTTTTCCATTAAGTTGATAACCAATAGTGGTTAACATTTTATTTTTTGACTGTACTGGAGTAGCTCCTGTATTCATGATACAAAAACAACCTGTTCCATAGGTGTTTTTCACATCACCTGGCTCGATACACATCTGTCCAAACAAGGCGGCTTGTTGGTCACCAGCAATTCCACTTATAGGGATGCTACTTCCTAAAAGAGCTTCATCAGTAGTGCCTACCTTTTCAGAACAAGAAACCACTTTAGGCAGTAGGGCTCTAGGTACATCTAAGGTGTCGAGCAATTCCTGATCCCATTCTAGAGTATGAATGTTAAAAAGTAAGGTGCGACTCGCATTGGTCACATCGGTTACGTGAACTGCTCCCTTGGTAAGATTCCAAATTAGCCAGCTATCAACCGTTCCAAATGCAAGAGCTCCATTTTCCGCTTGTTTTCTCAGTTTGGGATCTTGATCTAAGATCCATTTGATTTTGGTTCCAGAAAAGTACGCATCTAGCAGAAGTCCTGTTTTTTCATAAAACAGAGACGCTTTCCCTTCTTTCTCCAAGGATTCACAAATTGAAGCGGTCCTACGATCTTGCCATACAATGGCTTTGTGTACAGGAACACCCGTATTCCGATCCCAAATGATTGTAGTCTCTCTTTGGTTTGTAATCCCCATAGCATGAATCTGGGCTGGACTGATCGAGTGGTTTTGAAGTACTTCTCGAATTGCTAAAAGTTGTGTTTCCCAAATTTCCAGAGCATCGTGTTCTACCCAACTTTCTTTGGGGAAATGTTGAGTAAATTCATGTTGAGATACTCCCACAGCAGTTCCATTTCTATCAAATATTATTGCTCTAGAGCTGGTGGTTCCCGCATCGATAGATAAAATATAATCGTTCATAAAAAGGAGCTTTTAACTATAGAATAGATAATTAAGTGATTAGATTACCCTCATCATCCCATTCTGCCAAATCATTTCGTTTAGACTGATCAATAAATTTGGCTTCCCAATCTTTGTCATAGGACAACCCATGTGCTTCTAAAACATCACCTGGAACTCCATCCCAAATATTAGGTTGATTTCCTTTGTAGCCTAAGTCTTTGATTCCCACTTCAGAGGAGAAGTATCCAGATATGACTAAGTTTCTCATGGTAGCAAAAAAGGCTTCTTCTTTTGTCTTTTCTCCTGACGCAAATGCCACTTCATCGAGAATTGATTTTTGTTCCCTTTCAGTACAGTTTACAAAAGGGTTATTAAATTTTTCAACTGCTGTAGTATCCATCCACTGAAGCCCTTCCCTCAAAACTTCCTGATAGGAGGGCGCATCTTTCACGATAAATTCTATAAATTCAGGCACCTTAGCTTGATCAATAGTACCTTCTTCTGTGGGTGGAACAATTAAATTTGCCATAACCCGAATAGTGTTCATTTCTTCTTTGGAAAAAAAGACTTGATTTAACAGCTCTAGATCGCGTTGTAATTCTTCTGGAGTTCGACCGTATTTGTATTTCCAAACGTTTTCATAAATCGCTTCCTTTTCTTTTGGAAGACAGCCTTCTAATACTAAGCCACTGGCTAAAGAGCCGATTACGATTGTTTTTATACTGTCTCTTCTATTCATAACTAAATATTTTGTTTTTTTAATTCTTCAACTATGTATTCTGAAGTTCTCCAGGAAAGTGCTAATATGGTCCAAGTAGGATTCTTATCCGCTTGAGATACAAAAGGACCTCCATCTACCACAAACACATTTTTGGCATCGTGGAGTTGCTCAAATTCGTTTACCACAGAAGTTTTGGGATCGCTACCCATTCGAGTTGTTCCAACTTCATGGATGATTTCTCCCGGATTTTTCAGACCATAATTAGGGCCTTCGTTGTCCCAAAGCATATGTCCGCCTATATTGTGAACGATTTGTTCAAAGGTTTCATTCATATGTTTTGCTTGTTTTCGTTCATAGTCAGACCATTTGTAATTAAATCGGAGTACTGGAATACCGTATTTATCTTTAGTATCTGGATCGATTTCACAATAATTATCGATGTCAGGAACTGATTCTCCGCGCCCTGCAAAATAAATTGTTGAACCGTAGTATTTTTTGACTTCTTCACGTACACGGTCTCCATAGCCTCCTACCTCTACGCCAAAGAATTTGTTAAGACTGTTGAAATCAAATCCAAACCCATACATAGGAGCACCCAAACCACCAGCAATTTCGATGTGATAACCTCTAGGAAAGTCTAATTTTTTGTTGTCTAACCACCACGGAGAATACAGGTGCATGTTTCCCATGCCATCTTCGTTGTAGGTTTTACGATTCATCAAGTCGGGAATAAATGCCATTCGGTCTGCTCCTGTAGAGTCATGAAGATATTTACCGACCATGTTGGAGCTGTTGCCCAGCCCATTTTCATGATAAGTACTTTTTGAATTGAGTAAAATTCGAGCACTTTCACAAGCAGAGGCAGCCAATACGACCACTTTGGCATTGATACGGTACTCTTTATTGTCTTCTTTATTGATGTAGATTATACCATTGGGTTTGCCGTTTTTGTCTACAGAAACTTCTCTAACCATACTGTTGACATAAAGATCCAATCTTCCCTGGGCATTTCTTTGGGCCGGAAACACCAAACAAGAACTGGCTGAGAAATCCGCATAAACACCACAAGAGCGGCCACAATTTCCACAATAGTAGCAAACGCCTCTTTCATTATTGATTCGCTTGGTTACTATAGAGAGTCTTGAAGGAATTACTTTTACGCCTGCTTTTTCGGCTCCTTTTTTATAATATAACTCATGCAATCTTGGCTTTGCTGGAGGTAGAAAAAAACCGTCGGGTTCATTGTGAATGTTTTCCTTGGAACCAGAGACCCCAATGTACTTATCTACTTTGTCATAATAGGGTTTTAAATCGTCATAACTGATAGGCCAGTTGTCTCCAAGTCCATCAATACTTTTTCTTTTAAAATCGTTTGGACCAAACCGAAGTGAAATTCTTCCCCAGTGATTGGTTCTTCCTCCTAACATGCGACTTCTCCACCAGCTGAATTGGGTGTCGTTTTTCATTTTATAAGGTTCACCATCCAAAGACCAATCGCCATAGGAGGCATGGAAATCACCAAAAGCCCTGGTGGAACCTCGACCTCTTCTTGGAGATTCGTAAGGCCATTTTAAGTGAAGCTGTTGGTCTGCATTTGCAGGATCAAAAAAAGGACCTGCTTCCATTAAAGCTACCTTAAGCCCATTGTCAGTTAGAATTTTTGTAGCCATTCCTCCTCCTGCTCCGGATCCTACGACGACTACATCGTATGTTTTGTCATTTTTAATTATCTCCATTTAGATTTGATTTAAAAAACAGAATTAGATTTAATATTTTGATTAGTTTGATCTTTATACATTGAATATGAAAAACCAGAATGTACACTAAAAGCCCCAACTTGTCCTTTTTTATTGGTGGCCACATAGGCGACTTGAAAATCAGGTTTTCCTTGTTGTTTTTTTACAATGCGCTGAACCGCTTCTTCACAAGCTTGCTGCGGAGTTCGTCCTTGGCGCATTAATTCCACAATTAGGAAACTCCCTACCGTTTTGATGACCTCTTCGCCAAGTCCTGTAGCTACGGCGCCTCCTACTTCATTGTCGATATACAAACCTGAACCAATAATAGGGGAATCTCCCACACGACCTTGCATTTTATATGCTAGCCCACTGGTGGTGCACACTCCAGAAAGATTGCCTTCTGTATCACAACAGAGCATTCCAATGGTATCGTGATTTTCTACGTTGATTTCAGGTTGATAATTTCCTTTTTCCAACCATTTTTTCCAATCTTTTCTGCTGGATTCGGTCAATAATTCTTCTGGAGTATAGCCTCGTTCCAAAGCGAATTTTCGTGCTCCAGCTCCTGCTAAAATAACATGAGGGGTATGTTCCATCACGTCTTTGGCTAATGCGGCTACATGAGTAATATTTTCTACGGCAAGAACTGCTCCACAGTCTCCGTGATGATTCATCACGCAAGCATCCAATGTGACGTTTCCATCTCGATCTGGTGCTCCCCCTTTTCCTACGGTGGTATTTTGGATATTGGCTTCCTCAAACGCAACTCCTGCTACTGCAGCATCTAATGCATTGACTCCATTTTCGAGTGCCTTTCCTGCGATAGAATTAGCTTCAGCAACATTCCAAGTACTGATTACGTAGGGCGAATTTTTTCGTGCTGCAGCTGAGCCTTGTGCTTTAGAAGAACACCCCATAACATGGGGGGCAACCAAAATACTAGTCATCCCTAAAGAACTTTGATTCAAAAAGTTTCTTCGTTTCATATGTTACAATTAATTTTTAAAGCTCAAGCTTTGATGCATCTCCTTTTCAAAATTCATTTCATGTGAGAAATATCGAAAAGATTTTTTACTCAGCCTTTGAAGTTAGAATTAGATTTCCAAAAAGCTCTAAAATAGAAACAATTTTGTTGTTATAAAAGGAAGAAAGTTAATTGTTGCTTTATTTATGGTTACTTTTGGGCTTATTTAATTACAAAATTTCAATTTATGCAGGTTGAGGTCTGTGCTTCTTCCATTTCATCAATAAAAAATGCTGCAGCTGCAGGAGCAGATCGAATTGAATTGTGTGCTGCACTCGAAGTAGGGGGATTGACTCCTTCCTTTGGCTTAATTAAAGAAGCCATTGCTCTTGAATTACTTCCCATACACTGTTTAATTCGGCCAAGACAAGGACATTTCTTTTACACAAAAGATGAAATTTCTATCATAGAACAAAATATTATATCTGCAGTTGCATTGGGCTGTCATGGAATTGTAGTAGGAATACATACTCAAGATTTTAATTTGGATCTGCCTTTGCTAAAAAAATGGAGGTTGCTTGCTGAAAACCGGTATTTAACTTTTCATCGCGCTTTTGATGTTTTGATAGAACCTGCAAAGGCTTTAGAGCAACTCATCGACATGGGTTTTGATTGTGTACTGACATCAGGGCAGCATGAGAAAGCGGAGGATGGATTGGAAAACTTAAAGCGTTGGAATGCAAATTTTGGATCTCAAATTAGTATTATGCCAGGAAGTGGGGTAGGAGTCTCCAATGTGGAATTGTTCAAGAAAGCGGGCTTCAGTTCTCTGCATTTGTCTGGAAGTAAAGAATTACCCTCATTATTCCTCCCAGATGGAGTAAATCATGACCTTTCTTTTTTACACCAACCGTTACGTGAAAGCAATCAAGAGGTGTTGCAGCAGGTGGTGCAAGCATTCAAGTCTAGTTAAACAATATCGCAACCCCCCCTAGCGCTGTAAAGAGTAAGATGAGTTTTCGATATCCTTCGTCATTGATATTTTTGACTAAATAGACACCTACAAATAGGCCTAAAATGACAAAAGGAACCAACTCCAGACTTTTAAGGATAGAAGATTGGTTTATTGTTTCCCAGGACCAAATATGAAAGGGTAACTTAAAGGTGTTGATAATAAAAAACAACCAAGCTGCCGTTCCGATAAAGGTATTTTTAGGTAACCGCATAGCCAGAAAATAGATGTTGGAAAAAGCACCAGCTAAATTCCCTACCATGGTGGTAAAACCAGCAAGAATACCCATAGAACTTCCAAAACTCCAATGAGTGGGAACTGTTTTATTTTTTTTGTTTTCCCAGTAATACATTTGGACAACACTAAATAAAATGATTCCTGCCATACCGAATTTAAATAAGTCGTCAGAAATATACGAACCTCCTACTACACCTGCCAGCACACCCAAAACCATCCACGGCATTAGCTTTATGATATAGGACCATTGTACATGGCGTTTGTAATAAACTACAGCAAAGATATCCCCCACCAATAAAAGCGGCATCAGAATTCCGGTAGAGGTTTTTGCACTATAGACTAAAGCAAATCCCGTTACAATCAGAGCAGCTATGCCTTTTATTCCTGATTTTGACACGCCTAATAGAAAGGCACAAAAGGCAGCGATAGAAAATTTAAAAAAATCTAATTCAAACAAAAAGAGGTGATTTCATAAAATCGAAGATACTACATCTTCTTTTAATAAAAAGCTTCGTTCAAAACGTTTCACTTTATCATCTTTGTAAAAAATAAGATTTGAAATCCTCTTTTAGTAAGGCAATCCAGTTTATGATATTAAGTACCCTTTCCTTTGCATTTATGAATGCTTTGGTCAAATATCTCATTGATTATTCTACTTTTCAACTGGTGTTTTTTCGATCACTAGGTTCTTTGGGAATCACTTTTGCGGTATTGAAATATCAAAAAATCCCTGTTTGGGGAAATCAAAAGAAACTTTTACTGTACCGGGGTTTGGTAGGAGTCATCTCCATGATATTATTCTTTTGGGGTGTTCATTACATCAGTATTGGAAGCGCTGTAACGTTACGTTATGTGTCACCTATTTTCGCTGGTTTATTAGCGGTTATTTTTTTGAGAGAAGTCATCAAGCCTCTACAGTGGCTCTTTTTTTTGATGGCATTTGCGGGTGTATTTTTGATTAAAAGTTACGATCCTTCTGGATCGAATTTCGGTGTATTTCTAGTTTTATTAGCGGCTTTCTTTTCCGCAATTGTTTATATTTTAATTTCCAAAATAGGGAAAGGTGACCATCCTGTCGTAGTGGTACATTATTTTATGTTGATTGCAACTTTGGTAGGAGCGGTAGGAACTGTTTTTTCATGGAAAGCTCCTAATGGACAAGACTTGATGCTTTTATTAAGTCTTGGTTTTTTTGGTTTTTTTGGACAGTTGTTTATGACCAAAGCATTTCAAAATGCAGAGGCACATATGGTGGCACCATTTAAATACGTTGAGGTTTTATTTACTTTGGCTTTTGGTGTTTTTGTACTTCAGGAAACATATGATTTTTATCACCTTCTGGGGACTTTTTTAGTCATTTTTGGTTTGATTCTTAATGTGGTGTACAAAACCAAGTATAAAAAAAACCGCCCGAAGGCGGCATAAGTTTTATTGCGACCATTCTTCTATAGCCCTTGTGTTCAGCCGTACATAGTCTTGATTTCCTGCCTTTTCCGCCAGTTCTAATGATGATTTGGCTGCTTCGATCGCTGCTTCTTTTTCATCGAGATCTGCGAGAATCAACGATTGTTGTCGGTACATCCAATACTTTCCTGGGTCCATTTCAATAGCTTTGGCAATCCACTTTTTAGCAGTTTGTAGGGCTCTTCCACTTTCGCGGTAGTAGACTGCTGCCTGATAAAGATCACCTGCTTTTGGGCTGCCGTTCATTGTTTTTTTAATACTTGCCATTGTTTTTTCGTCAGTAGGAACCTTTAAAGGGATCGTAACTTCAGTTTTTTCCCAACTTAGTCGAATATTAGCTCCAGCATTTGTTAAGTCATCTATACTTATGGTAAACGATTCTACAAATTTTTCTAAACTTTGAGTAGGAGCCTCAATTACTGCGGCAACGGATTTCGATTGCCATTCTGAGGGGATTCCCAAATTTTCGATTTCCGTGTAAAAAAAGAGTTCCCAAAGATTTTCTCCTGGACGTGAAAATAGGGCATAGGTGCCAGCAGCTAAAGCTTGTCCTCCTACGATCACAGGATCGCTAAACGTTATAGTCGTATTCTTGTTAGCACCGGTTCGCCAAATACTTCCAAAGGGTACCAAATCCCCCATAATAGTTCTCCCACGCATTGCGGGACGTGAATATTCTATTTTGACTTCGGTCAAACCCACCACTTGTTCCAGTTTGGATAGGGGACTTGGTTGGGGAGTTTGGATTTGTGCCATAGCAATGCCTCCACACATAAGGATAAGTAGCTTTAAATGTTTCATAATTTAGATTTAAGGTGTTATTTAAAAAGAATTTTTACTAAGGTACTGTTTATTGTAATTACACACCAATAAGCAATTGTTGAAAACAAGAACTATATTTTGTTTAATTATCATTAAAAATACTTAAACATTTAGTATGTTTGTGAAAATTTGACAGGCTATGAAAATCTATCGTTTGGAAACGATTCAGAACTTACCCATTACCCAAACTGAGGCCTGGGACTTCCTGTCTAACCCAAAGAACTTGAAACGTATTACCCCAGATTATATGGGGTTTAAAATTGTGAGTGGAGCTTCAGAACGTATGTTTGCGGGTCAAATAATCCAATATGTTGTAACACCTGTATTGGGTATTCCAACCACCTGGGTTACAGAGATAACGCATGTAGAAGAGGGAAATTATTTTGTAGATGAACAGCGATTTGGACCCTATGCCCTTTGGCATCACAAGCATTTTATCAAGCCGATTAAAAATGGGGTTGAAATGACTGATATAATTGATTACAAAATCCCTTTCGGAGTTTTTGGAAGAATGGCACATCCGATTGTTGTTGCTCCAAAATTGAAAGAAATTTTTGAATACCGTGAAAAAGCATTAATTGAACTTTTTGGAACCTATCCTTCATGATTAAAGAAAAAAACATATTAATTATAGGAGGTACTTCTGGTATTGGCCTAGCTCTTGTGGAGCTAATATCCGCTACAAACAATGTCTTTGTCGCGAGTCGATCTAATGATTCAATTGCGAATTTGGATGTACAACACATACCTTTTGACGCTACCACAGATATTTTGGATGTCTCTTTACTCCCCGAACACTTGGACGGATTTGTGTATTGTCCAGGGAGCATCAATCTTAGACCTTTTAGAGGATTGTCTGCGGAAGCTTTTGAGAAAGATTTTCAAATTAACGTATTGGGTGCTGTGAATTCATTAAAGGCGGTTTTGGGACTGCTCGGAGCAAGTGAGAATCCTTCTGTAGTATTTTTTAGTACAGTAGCTGTCCAAACCGGAATGCCTTTTCACAGTTCTGTAGCGGCTTCTAAAGGAGCCATAGAGGGGCTTGTACGTTCTCTTGCTGCAGAGTTTGCCCCTAAAATTCGAGTCAATGCCATAGCACCTTCTTTAGTAAATACTCCTTTGGCCTCTAAGTTTTTAAACAATGAGACCAAAATGGAAAAGGCGAATGAACGTCATCCACTAGGGCGTATAGGAAGTGCCAAAGAAATTGCACAATCCACAGCTTTTCTCTTAGGAGAAGAAAGTAGTTGGATGACCGGACGAGTGTTGCAGCTCGACGGTGGAATAGGGAATTTAAAAACCTAACCGATTTGGAGAAATACACCTTGTTTTGGTTTCGAAGAGACTTACGGATTGAGGACAATCACGGGTTATTCCAGGCCTTACAAGGAGAAAATAAGGTAATGCCCATTTTTATATTCGATCCTGACATCTTGGATCAATTGCCAAAACAAGATGCACGTGTTGAATTTATTTTATTAGCCTTGGGTGCCATTGATGTTGCTATGAAGAGGAACCGATGTAATGTTGGAATATATCATGGTACCCCCAGGGCTATTTTTCAAGAACTTATTGAAAAAGGAACTATAGAAAAGGTAGTTTGTAATGAAGACTATGAACCCTATGCCCTTGAGAGAGATGCTGAAATAAAAAAGTTGCTCGCTGAAAAAGGAGTGGGTTTTGAATCCTATAAAGATCAAGTCATTTTCGCAAAAGACGAAGTGACCAAAGACGATGGAACACCCTACAAGGTTTATACCCCTTACTCTAGAAAATGGCTTTCCCATTTTGAAGAAAAACCATTGGTCCATTTCCCTTCTGAGGACTTCCTTCACCATTGCGTTCAAAAAATACAACCCTCCTGTAATCTTGAAGATTTAGGCTTTTCAAAAAGTCCTGTGGCGCAGCCCGAAGTGCTTTTTAATGAAAAAGTCATAGACCACTATGAAGCGACACGAAATTTTCCTGCACTAAATCAAACCTCGAGATTAGGGACTGCCCTTCGGTTTGGAACTGTCAGCGTTAGAAAAGTAGTAAAAAAAGCCGCTTCGAGGATAAACAATACCTTTTTAAAAGAATTGATATGGAGAGAGTTTTTTATGCAAATTTTGTGGCATTTTCCAAAGACTCCAACTCAAAGTTTTAAACCTCAATACGAACGAATCGAGTGGCGGAACAATGAAAAAGAATTTGCTCAGTGGTGTGCGGGTGAAACGGGCTATCCTTTAGTAGATGCTGGAATGCGCGAACTCAATCAGACTGGCTTTATGCACAATCGCGTCCGTATGTTGGTAGGAAGTTTTTTGTGCAAGCATCTACTTATTGATTGGCGGTGGGGAGAAGCCTATTTCGCTGAAAAACTATTGGATTATGAAATGTCCAGTAATGTTGGAAACTGGCAATGGGTAGCAGGTTGCGGTGTTGATGCTGCACCTTATTTCAGGATTTTTAATCCAACAGAGCAAATTAAAAAATTTGATAAAGAACTCCTTTACATCAAAAAATGGGTGCCTCATTTTCAAGAACTCGAATATCCCCAGCCGATAGTAGATCATAAAATGGCTCGAGAACGTTGTTTGAATACGTATAAATTGGCTTTGAACCAACGATGAAAGGTGTTTTAAAGCAGCATCTACCTGAAAAAGTATGTGTCCAATGCAGTAGACCTTTTCAATGGAGAAAAAAATGGGAGCGCGATTGGGAACAGGTTAAATTTTGTAGTAAAAAATGCAAGAAAGAAAAAGTAAGGCTCTAATTTGGTTACGCAATGATTTGCGACTTTCAGATCATTTCGCATTTCATCATGCAGCGCAGCATACTGAAGGGGCTGTAGCCTACTATACTTTTGATCCCAAGCACTACATTGAGACTTCTTGGGGATTCAAAAAAACTGGAAGTTTTCGAGCACAGTTTGTAATTGAAACTCTCCATCAACTAAAACATGACTTGGCTCAAAAAAACATTAGTCTAATTGTAGATACTCAAGCCCCCGAAATTGGTATTTCTCAATGGACTCAAAAGTTAAGTATTACAGATGTGTACTATCAAGATGAGTGGACGAGAGAAGAAAAAATTTCTTCAGAATCTGTGCGTAAAGAACTCACATCAGCGATTACCATACACACTTTTTACGATCAATTTTTATTTCATCCTGAAGACATTCCTATGGAAATTGAGAACCTTCCGGAGGTATTCACCACTTTTAGAAAGATCTGTGAAAAAATGGGTAGGGTACGTCCTTGCTTTTCAGAGATTTCGGCCTTTCCTAAAGGAAACCTCATTCCTCAAGAGTTCAAAATCCCTACAGTTAGTGATTTAGGACTTTCTCAAGTAGAACGACATCCTCATTCTGCTTTTCCTTTCAAAGGCGGTTCTCGTTCTGGAAAACAACGCATGGATCATTATTTTTGGGAAACGGAAAAACTTTCTTTCTACAAGCAAACACGAAATGGGTTGTTGGGCATAGATTATAGCTCTAAACTCTCTGCTTGGTTGTCCAACGGATCCTTGTCAGCAAGACAAATCTACTGGGAAGTAATGGCGTATGAGAATGAAGTAAAAAAAAATCAATCCACCTATTGGATGATTTTTGAGTTGATTTGGAGGGATTACTTCAAATATATTTCATTAAAACATGGTGATAGAATTTTCCATTTGGGAGGGATTTTAAAAAAAACATATCATTGGAATAACCACCCCAGTAAATTAGCATCCTGGATCAACGGAACCACTCAGGAACCTTTTGTAAATGCAAATATGATTGAGCTTTTGAAAACAGGATGGATGAGCAATCGAGGAAGACAAAATGTAGCCTCATTTTTTGCAAAAAACCTTTTGATGGATTGGCGGATGGGTGCCCACTATTTTGAGTCTCAACTTATAGATTATGACGTACACAGTAACTATGGAAATTGGATGTACGTAGCGGGTGTAGGAAATGATCCTCGCAATCGAAAATTTAACGTTCGAATGCAGGCAGAGCGTTATGATGAAGGAGGAAAATTTCAACGGTTGTGGAATCAGCAAACTCTTTTTGAATGAAAATACGGTTACTTCTTGGAGATCAACTTAACTCAACTCATCCTTGGTTTGATGTCGTTGACGATGAGGTACTTTATGTGCAAATGGAAATGCGACAAGAAACAGATTATGCCCCTCATCATATCCAAAAATTGATTGCTTTTTTTGGAGCCATGAGAAATTTTCATCAAGAATTAGTTCAAAATGGACACCATGTACTTTACATGACACTCGATGCCCCAGACAATCGACAAGACTTGACACAAAATCTTCAGGAAGTTATAAGAAAACACCCTACCGTTTCTTTTTCTTATCAAAGTCCAGATGAGTACCGATTGGCGGAGCAATTAAAGAATTTTTGCAAGCAATTAACGATTCCTACAGAGGAGGTAGATACCCATCATTTTATGGCATCTCAAGAGGAGTTACATGATTATTTTACAGGAAAAAAACAGTACGTTCTCGAGTTTTTCTATCGTAAAATGCGCAAGAAGTTTGATTTGTTAATGGCGGGGGTACAACCCGAAGGAGGGCAATGGAATTTTGACAAACACAACCGTAAAAAATGGAAAGGGACTCCTGAAATACCGAATGTTTATTCTCCTGGAAAAACTGGGTTAAAACACCTTCATCAGCTTTTTCAAGAGCAAGGAGTGAAAAGTATAGGGTATTTTGATCCTGAGACGTTTATCTATCCTTTAAGTCGTGCAGAGTGCTTAGAGCAGTTGGACTATTTTTGCAACCATCTATTGGTGCATTTTGGAGACTATCAGGATGCCATGCATACCGAAGAATTGAATCTTTTCCATTCACGACTTTCTTTTGGACTGAATACCAAAATGATCTCACCACTTGAGGTAGTGGGTACGGTCATTGAATACTATCGTGAACATACGGCGGATATTGACCTCTCTCAGGTAGAGGGTTTTGTTCGACAAATTGTAGGTTGGCGTGAGTACATGCGGGGAATATACTGGACACAAATGCCCCATTACAAAAAGAAAAATGCTTTAGAAAATAAAAATCCGCTCCCTGAATTTTACTGGACTTCAAATACCAAAATGAATTGTTTGCATCAGAGCATTAAAAACTCATTGGATCACGCCTATGCCCATCACATACAAAGATTAATGATTTTAGGGAATTTTGCTCTTTTGGCTCAGGTGGATCCACTTCGCGTAGATGATTGGTTTTTAGGAATATATGCCGATGCTGTGGAATGGGTTCAGCTTCCCAATACTCATGGAATGAGTCAGTGGGCAGATGGTGGAATTGTAGCCACAAAGCCCTATGTTTCTGCTGCCTCTTACATAAATAAAATGGGAAATTATTGTGAAAGCTGTAGCTATGATAAAAAGAAACGTATAGGAGAGAACGCCTGCCCTTTCAATAGTTTATATTGGAATTTTTTGGATGATAAAAAAGTGTTTTTTTCCAAGAATAATCGGATGGCAATGATGCTGCGTCTGTTAGAAAAAATCCCTGCTGCAGAATTGTCAGAAATCAAAGCACGTGCGCATCAGATTTTAAAAACACCAGATGCCTACTAAACACCCACCTCTTTCTGTGGTATGGTTAAAGCGCGACCTTAGACTGGAAGATCACGAAGCTCTTTCTGCAGCTTTGGAAGGGCGTAAATCGGTCTTATTGCTATACGTTGCAGAGGAAACTTTGCTAGCAGAAGAGCATTTTAGTTCCCGCCATTTGAATTTTATCAAAGAATCAATTGCCGATATGAACCGTCGTTTGGTTCAATTCAATACAGAAGTATTAGCTGTCCATGGTGAAGTTGTTGCTGTTTTAGAAATCCTTCATCAAGAATTTGAAATTGAAGCGGTATATTCTCATTATGAGACTGGAATTGGATTGACTTATCGAAGAGATTTAGAATTGCAAAAGTGGCTTAAGTCAGAAGGAATTATTTGGTTGGAGTATCGTCAACAGGGAGTTTTTCGAGGTCTTCAGAATCGAAAAAGCTGGACGGAAATGTGGGAAGAATTTATGCAAAAACCCCAGAAGCCTTATCCTAAAAAAGAACAAAAATTTGTTGCGGTTCACACACTAAAAAAAATACAGTCCAAGTTCAAGTTGATGGATTTAAATACAATACCCAACTCAAAAGTTCAACCAGGAGGGGTCACCTATGCCAAACGTTATTTGAATTCCTTTTTTGAAGGACGTTATATGAATTATCAAAAACATATTTCGAAACCTGATTTGGCTCGTAGGAGCTGCAGTAGGCTTTCTCCTTACATTGCCTATGGAAACCTTTCGATGAGGCAAGTGCTTCAGCGAACAGAAGAAGAAAAAGCAAAGGGTAAAAAAGGTTTTGGTATAAAGGCATTTGAATCTCGTTTGCGCTGGCAGTCACATTTTATTCAAAAATTTGAAATGGAATGTAGTATGGAATTCCAAAGTGTCAACCGGGGATATCACCGTTTGTTAAAACCTGTGAATCTGGCGTATGTTGAAGCATGGGAACAAGGAAAGACAGGAGTACCTATGGTCGATGCAGCCCTTCGCTGTTTAGTAGAAACAGGATACTTGAATTTTAGAATGCGAGCTCTGGTGGTTTCTTTTTTTGTGCATCAATTGTGGCAGCCTTGGCAAGCATGCTCGGCATTTTTAGCGCGTCAATTCCTCGATTTTGAGCCAGGGATACATTTTCCTCAGTTGCAAATGCAAGCAGGAGAAACGGGAATTAATACATTACGTATTTACAATCCTGTTAAAAACGGTATAGAACATGATCCTTTTGGAAATTTTACCAAACAATGGATCCCAGAGTTAAGACACCTTCCCGATGAATTGATTCACACCCCTTGGGAAATTACTCCTTTTGAAGAAGAAATATATCAGTTCGAAAAAGGGAAAAGTTATCCCAATCCTATAGTGGATTTGGATAAAACAAGAAAGTTTGCCTCAGAAACCCTTTGGAAGATGCAAAAAGATCCTGAGGTATATCAGGAAAGTAAACGGATATTAAAAAGACATACATTGAACCACAGAAGAATGCACTAGATGAAGAAAAATAAGCCTAGTTTAACCGAAGTACAAATAGATCGAGTAATTGAAATGGCATGGGAAGATCGTACTCCTTTTGATGCAATTTTAGTCCAATTTGGCCTCAGTGAACAAGAAGTGATACAGCTGATGCGAAGGGAAATGAAACCTTCGAGTTTTAAAATGTGGCGGGCACGTGTTCAAGGCCGAAGTACCAAGCACAGCAAAAGTCGTTCCGAAGAGATCAAACGTTTCCGTTGTTCACGACAACGAACCATAACCAACAATAAAGTATCTAAAAGATGATTTTTTTTGTAACTTAAATCAAAAAAAGTCATGTCCCAAAACAAAACTCAACCTACATCTTTACCCGTCAAGCTTTTTTTAGACGATATACCTGATGACCAAAAAAGAGCCGACAGTTGGAAACTTTACAATCTTATGGAACGTCTTACCAATACCAAAGGGTGTATGTGGGGAACCTCTATTGTTGGTTTTGGTGAATACCATTACAAATATAAAACGGGTCGAGAAGGCGATTGGTTCGTTTGCGGTTTTTCTCCTCGAAAAAACGCCTTGTCCATATACTTAATGTGTGATCTCTCCCAACTTTCATTGGAGGGATTGGGGAAGCACAAAAAAGGAAAAGGGTGTTTGTACATTAAAAAGCTAGAGGATATCGATTTTCAGGTGTTGGAGCGTATCGTAAAGACTAGTATAGAAAGATTGAAATAGTCCTTTTAGTAACGTACTTCTACATTCATACCTACACTCGCTGAACCTACTTTAGACCACGAGCCTTGGCTTACTTCTCTTGCGATCAGAGGGGATCCAAAAAAACCTCCTGAAAAAAACAACTTTCCAGGACCTAAGTCCTCGATCCATTCAATGGAGACAAAAAAATCTTGATCGATTACAATTTCGTAAGGAGTCAAATCTTTACTAACGATACCTGAGCTGATGTCGGTCTCCACGATGATGTTTTCATTCAACAAGGTCTGCTCTGGAAGACCGTCTTTAAGGCTGTAAAAGTTTAATCGAAAGCGTATAGGACCGTAGTCGTTTTCAACCAGAGAGACATTAAATTTTTTTAAAATCATCGGATTTTTTCTCCCTCGTACTATAAAGCCCATTTCATTTCCTAGTTTATTGGTTGTGAAAGCTGCATAAATAAGTTGTGAGGTAGTTTTATTTCCTAGAATTTTCGTTTGGTATTTATTCCTCTGGGTAGTTAAAACCACTTCTTCTAATGCAGTTGCCTTTTCTTCTAAAGAAATGGTGAGAATTTGTAAATCTAAATAATCTTTAAGGATGAAATCTCGAGATTCAAATCCGATCATAGAAAAGCGTAAAGTCGCATCGTTGTATTGATTTGCGGGCACTTCCAGCTCAAAATAACCTGACTCATCTGAAACGGTGCCAATATTTTGATTTACTAAGCCAATATTGACATACGGCAGTGGTTCTTGGGTAGTAGCGTCCAAAACTTGGCCCACTATATCTACTTGACCATAGCCAAAGTATTGAATAAGGCAAAATAAGAGTAGGTATAGGGGGGTGTATTTCATGGGACTTTTTTACTTCATGTTTTTACACGTTCAATTTTCGCGCCAATTTGTTTTAAACGGGTATCGATGTTTTCATACCCTCTGTCGATCTGCTCGATATTATGGATGATACTTTTTCCTTTTGCGGAAAGTGCGGCAATGAGTAGTGATACTCCAGCACGGATATCAGGTGAAGTCAATGTAGCTGCTTTCAGTTGAGATTTAAAATCATGACCAATAACAGTAGCGCGATGCGGATCACAAAGAATTATTTTTGCCCCCATATCGATTAATTTATCTACAAAAAACAAGCGACTTTCAAACATTTTTTGATGGATTAGGACACTTCCACGCGCCTGGGTAGCTACGACCAAAATAATACTGAGTAAATCTGGCGTAAAGCCTGGCCAAGGTGCATCTGAAATGGTCAATATAGAGCCGTCAATATAACTTTGTATTTCGTAACCCTCGTGATGCGCAGGAACAAAAAGATCGTCTCCTCTCTTTTCTAGGGTAATTCCCAGTTTACGGAATACACTAGGCAATTGACCCAAGTATTCCCAGCGTACATTTTTGATGGTAATTTCACTTTGGGTCATGGCGGCAAGTCCTACCCAGCTTCCAATTTCGATCATGTCTGGTAGAATGGTATGGTCTGTACCGGTAAGGGTTGTAACGCCTTCTATGGTAAGCAAATTGGAGCCAATTCCACTAATTTTTGCTCCCATACGGTTTAGCATTCCACACAGCTGTTGAAGGTAGGGTTCACAAGCTGCGTTGTAAATTGTGGTTTTTCCTTCGGCTAAAACAGCAGCCATAACGATATTTGCGGTTCCAGTAACAGAAGCTTCGTCTAAAAGCATATCTGTTCCTTTTAGTTTTTTGGCTTCCACACTGTAGAAATAGTCTTCTTTATCATAGTTAAAGGAAGCGCCTAATTTGATCAGACCCTCAAAGTGAGTATCGAGTCTTCTTCTTCCTATTTTATCTCCTCCAGGACGGGGAATACTTCCTTTTCCAAAACGTGCCAAAAGAGGACCTACAAGCATGATTGAACCGCGAAGACCTTTTCCGTCAACTTTAAATTGATTTGAATTCAGATAGTTCAGTTGTACCTGATCTGCTTTAAACTGATAGCTCCCTTGTTTTATTTTTTTTACTCCTACACCAAAATTTTTGAGTAGTTGAATGAGTTTATTGACATCAACAATGTCAGGAATGTTATGTATAGTAACGGTTTCAGGAGTAAGTAAAACAGCACACAGAATTTGTAATGTTTCATTTTTTGCCCCTTGAGGTGTTATCGAGCCTTTGAGGGAATGTCCTCCTTCAATAACGAATGATTCCATAGTCAATTAATACCTTTTTCTGTTGCGTTTTCTTGGATGACTTTGATTACTGCTAGGGCCGCTTCCGTTTTTGCTTTTAATTTTAATCAGTTCTGCAGAGTCGCTTAAGGGTAATTGAGCAGCGGCGACTTTGAGTTTTCCACCAGAAAGTTCTTCCAAATGCGCTAAGATTAATACATCTTCCACAGTGTCTTTATTCCAACTAAGGAAGTTTTTCTTCATGTGGTTGGCAATGGTAAATACCAGTACATCCTTTAATTCACCTTCTTCCCAATCCACGGCCACATCGATCATACGTTTGATGTTGTTCCCATAAAAACGATATTTGGGAAAGTTTTGAGGATAAGCGAGTTTTTCGGGTTTCATGTCAAGGAGCTCCTTCTGGGGTTTATCAAAAGGACTATCAACTTCAATATCAAAATTTGCCATGATAAAAAACTGATCCCAAAGTTTATGTTGAAAATCAGGAACATCACGCAAGTGGGGATTTAGATTTCCCATAACTCCAATGATGGCTTTGGCTTTTTTGTTTCGTTCATCGATGTTAGTTTCTTCTTTAACCAATTCGATCATTTTGTGAATATGTCTTCCATATTCAGGGATAATAAGCTGCTTGCGCGTAGTATTGTATTGCAAGGTTTCCATAAAGTGTTTTTGCTAGTAAAAAGGTGTCGTGTAAATATGTTGCAAGTTAGTAAATTCAATTTAACTCCCAAGCGATGTGTGTGCCATTATAGCGCAATAATTCCTTCTAATTTACTACTTTTCTTGTAAATATCAATGACTTGGTCGGGGGACTGCATTTCAATCTTTATACTTAGGCTCGTAAAGGTGTTTTTTGAAGATTTCTTTTCAGAAAAAGTTCCTTTTTTTGCATCAAAAAAAGATTTTAAATTTTCTAGATGGGGTGATTCCGATTTTACGATAAACTTGAAAAGGTAAAGCCCAGGCCAATTTTGGGAAGCTTCCAGTTGCTCATAAAAACGTGAATAAAAATCTTCTGAATGGGAGTTGGATTGCATGAAGGCACTTACTTTTGTGTAAAGATATTGGTTTTATACTTGTTACAAATGCAAAACAACAAAAGAATAGTTATAAGCGGTAGCCCTGGGGGAGGTAAAACCAGTATCATTGAAGGTTTAAAAGAAAGAGGTTTCACTACTTTTGAAGAATATTCTCGAACAGTAATTAAAGCAGGGCAAGAAGCAGGTACTACAAATCTTTTTTTAACTTCTCCTATAGAATTTAGCAAAGAGTTGCTCAAGGGGAGAACCCTGCAATTTGAAGCGTCAAATCAAATTTCGACTCAACATAAAGTAGTGTTTTATGACCGTGGGATTCACGATACCTACGCGTATCTTAAAGCCATAGGAAAGGCAACCCCCGCTTTTGAAAATCAGGTTTTTGAATACCAATATGATGCTGTCTTTTTGGTGACTCCTTGGCAGGACATCTATAGTAAAGACGCACAACGATTGGAGTCTTTTGAAGAAGCGAAAATGTATTACCCTTATATAAAAGAAGCCTATAGCAAACAGCATGAAATTATAGAAGTCCCCCATGGGCAAATTTCCGAACGCATTGCTTTTATCGAATCCTACATTATTTCCCATGGATAAAGTACAGCTTCTTAAAAAATATTGGGGATACTCTCAATTTCGACCCTTTCAAGAAGAAATCATCACCACGGTTCTCAAAGGGGAAGATGCTATGGTGATCCTTCCCACAGGAGGAGGAAAATCTTTGTGTTATCAATTGCCTTCTTTGCTTTTAGAAGGTACAGTTTTGGTCATTTCTCCATTGATTTCACTAATGGAAGATCAAGTTAAACAACTTGAAAGGAGAGGTATCAAAGCGATGTATTTTGAATCTCATCCCAAAAGTCTTCCTTTACAGCAACAGATCGACAATTGCATTCACGGAAATTACAAATTGGTTTTCAGTGCTCCAGAACGTTTTTTAAACCCCAGTTTTATCGAACAACTTACCCAGGCAAAAATTGCCTTAATTGCAATAGATGAAGCACATTGTATTTCAGAATGGGGTCATGATTTTAGGCCTTCCTATCGGAAGTTGAATGTATTGCGAGCACACTTTCCGCAGGTTCCTCTAATGGCACTCACCGCATCTGCAACTCCTGCAGTTATAAACGATATGCAAACCCTACTTGGTTTGGAACATGCTCGATGCGTTAAGGACTCATTTGAACGTTCCAATATTGCTTATAAAATTTGGAATACAGAGGACAAATTTAATACCGTAGTACAACTATTAAATTACCATAAAGGATCGAGTATAATTTATTGTAATACAAGAAAACAAACGGAATATTTAGCACAATTTCTAAAGCAGAGTGGGTATAGTGCGGACTTCTTTCACGGAGGACTTTTAGCAGAAGATAAAAAAGAAAAGTTGGCCGCATGGCAAGAAGGAATTGTCACTCATATGATTGCCACTACCGCTTTTGGAATGGGGATTGATAAAGCCGATGTTCGAGTAGTTATCCACACACAAATTCCTGATAGCATTGAAAATTTTTATCAAGAAACCGGGCGTGCAGGTAGGGATCAAAAACTAGCCCATACATATTTATTAGCTCACCCGGGCGATGTGAGAGCATTAAAAAGCCAATTTTTAGATCGTATTCCTTCAAAAAAAGAAATTCAAGACACCTATAAGGACTTATATAATTTTTTACAAATTGCCTATGGGGAGGGTAAAGACCAAGTGTATTCTTTGGATCTCAAAAGATTTTGCAAACGGTATGAAAAAAGTGTATCAAAAACAGAACACACCTTAAGATTGTTGGAACAAGTGGGACTTTTTCATCTTGCCAATTCTAGAGAAATGCAGTTGCAAGTCCGTGTGACTGTTTCCTCAAATGAAAGTACAGCCTATATGTCTAGAGGTACAGATTCTGGTCAACTGTTGGAATATTTGATGCGTCAAAATCCCCACCTTAGAACAGAATCGTCCTTTTTGTCTCCACAGCAATTGTGTAAGGCTTTACAGTGCTCTCAGGAGCGCCTTTTGAATGCGCTTGAGACTTTACAAAAACAGGGAGTTATTGTATTTTCAAAACATGAGTCTAATATTTATATCACTCCTCTGACTCCAAGAGAGGATGAATATACCTTGCGTCCTGCAGTGGAATGGTCCGAGAAAATCTACGCTATCAAAAAGAAAAAGATTCAGGCCATAATTCAGTTTGTAGAAGATGAGGATCATTGCAAGCGCAATGCCATTCTAAAGTACTTTGGTGAAAAGAAAAATGACCTATGTGAGCAGTGTTCTGCCCATTCGTGTAAGCAATCGCTGGAGGTAGAAAAGGGTTTTGAAGATAAAATCAAGAGCCTTCTTAAATCAGCGCCGCATTCCCTACAGGAGATCAAACAAAAGTTGTATTTTGAACCTCAAGCACTACATTCTTATTTGAGTCAATGGTTGGCACAAGAATATATCATAGAAACCGAATCGCATAAATACAGTTGGATCCATGAATCGTAAAAACAAACTTCCTTCTCTGATTTTTTTCGGAACCCCAGAGTTTGCTCGATATTGTTTGGAAGCTCTTTTGGAAGCAGGATTTCCTGTAAAAGGGGTGGTTACAGCTCCAGACCGGAAAGCCGGCCGTGGGAAGCACGTTCGTAGTTCTGCGGTAAAATCTTTGGCGTTATCACGGGGATTGACTCTTTTACAGCCCCCAAATCTGAAAGATCCTGAATTTATCAATGAATTAAAATCGTTGCAGGCAGACGTTCAGGTTGTGGTGGCTTTTCGGATGTTACCAAAAGGGGTTTGGGAACTTCCCAAGATGGGAACGATCAATTTACACGCCTCTCTTTTACCACACTACAGAGGTGCAGCCCCTATTAATTGGGTGCTGATGGATGGGTTACACAAAACAGGGGTGACGACCTTTTTAATCAATGAGCAAATTGATACAGGGGCAATCCTGATGCAAAGCGAAGTAGAAATTGCTCCCACGGATGATGCGGGAACCTTACACGATAAATTAGTGAAAATCGGAGCCCCTTTGATCATTGAAACCCTGAAAGGTATTTCTACTGGCAATTTGATTTCAAAAGCACAGCAGTGGGAAGGAACTGAAAAGCAGGCACCTAAATTAACTTCTGAAAACACCGAATTGGATTGGACGGCCCCTTTAGAGCGGATTGCAAATAAAGTCAGAGGATTGAGCCCCTATCCGGGTGCATGGTCGGTATTTACAAATAATGGAAAAGAGGAGCGAATTAAAATTTTTTATGCTGAAGTTCTCCACCTCGCCCATGAGCATCCAGCAAAAAAAATTGTGATTCAAGAAGACCAACTTCTGATTGCTCATGCTGAAGGCTACCTAAATTGTATTGAAATTCAGCTTCCCAATAAGAAACGAATGCCTGCAAATGCCCTATTAAATGGGTATCATTTTGCCTCCGACTCGTATATTTTGTAAGAAATCTCCTTGTCATTATCAACAAAACCCCTTATTTATTAACAAAACAGCGTATTTCCCTAGGTTTTTTAAGGCTCGACGAAAAAACCATATAAATTTGTTAAATAACCTTTAATATAATAATTATGAACAAAACAGAATTAATTGACGCAATGGCGGCTGATGCTGGCATTTCGAAAGCAGCAGCAAAAAAGGCACTTGAATCTCTTCTAGGAAGTGTTTCTGGTACACTTAAAAAAGGAGGACGTGTTTCTCTAGTAGGATTTGGATCTTGGTCTGTTTCTAAAAGAGCAGCTCGTGATGGAAGAAACCCTCAAACAGGTGCTACAATCAAAATTGCAGCTAAAAATGTAGTGAAGTTCAAAGCAGGTGCTGAATTATCAAGTACAGTAAACTAAGCTTCTGAAAAGCATTAATATAAAAGCTCCCTTGTGGAGCTTTTTTTATATTTATTAAATGAATACAGGAACCCTACTTGTTGCTACTCCTTCTGTAATGGGAGATGTAAACTTTCATCGCGCAGTAGTACTACTTGTGAATCATAAAGATTCAGGAAGTATTGGTTTTATAATAAATAAAAAAATAGAATATACTTTGGACGAGGTAATGGACGGTGTTCAATCGAAACAACCTTTGTATTTTGGAGGTCCCGTAGAACCCGATAATTTGTTTTACATACATACGTTGGGAAACCAAATATCCAACAGCATTCCGATCACAGAATCACTATACTGGAATGGAGACTTTGAGCAAGTAATCCAATTGATGGATGCTGGGAAATTGAACCCAGACCACATTCGTTTTTTTCTTGGATATAGCGGTTGGAGTGAAGGGCAACTGGAGGCAGAGCTTGAAGATAAATCTTGGGAACCTTTTAGTGTTAAATCCCCATTAGAATTGATCAAAATGCCCACAGAACAAATGTGGCAAGAGTGTATGGCAACGCTTGGAGGCTCCTATTTACTTTGGTCTAATGCTCCTGACAATCCCAGTTTCAATTAAGCTAAGCTTGAGGTAAAATCACTAAATAAGCGTGTAATTTTTTCTTGAGAATAATTGGTCTTTCGATAATTTGAAATATTTTGGAAGCCTTGTTCTAAAGAAAGTACGAAAAGAGCTTCGGATTGTTGAAGAGCAAAAGGATTCAGATCTTCTTCAGCCAAGTGATAAGTAGATTGTTGGTTTTCTAACCAATGATGAAATGCGGTTCGAAGGGCAAAATCTTGACAACCCGACTCTAGCTTTGGAGTAATCAATTGATCTTTCTGAACTAAATAGAGCGTCCCTTTTAAGGCTTCCACAAGATGCTTCTGTTCGTTGAGTAGCACGACATCTTCGAGTCCATTTTCTTCTGCATATCGTGCAGCCATAATCCTCAATCCTCTGTGAGTACTGGATAAGTTAGATAAATTCCCCGAAGTGATAAGTGCTTCTTTGTAGAGATCGATACTATAAGGTTGGATATCTAAACGCAAAGGGAGTACTTCCTTTGAACTGATGATGAATTGAGTTTTTCCTTTGGTGGTGAAAAATTGGAGTTGAAAAAGGGCATTTTCGGGTATTGGGTTTTTATGTGGGTGAAGCTTTAGAAGTTCGTCTTGGAGTGCTTCCATTGTGTAGTCCATCGGAATATGAAAACGATATCTTCGTAAACTCGCAATGATTCGAAAGTAATGGGTTTCCCAAAAGAGGATTTGACCTTGTTGAAGGCGTACAGTTTCGAATATAGAAAAGGCAGTAGTGCAGCTGTGTAGTAAGTCTTGATCCGCCAAGTTTAAATGGGGGATAAGGGCTCCGTTACAATTGTACATAAGGGTAGATTAACTCGAGCCTAGAATTTGCTTCAAACTAGAAATGAGATTGTCCCAAAGCATTTTAGCTTCTTCCATTTCGTCTTCTTCTGCAAAATCGGTCACGATGAGGGAAACATCATTGGTAATGTCGTCCACCTGGATTTTAAATTCAAAATAATATGGATTATTTTCTTCTTCATCTTCCTCCCATTGAAAACGAACACGTTCATTATTCTTTTTTTGGATTAGCTTGGCGTTTTCCTCAGAATCGTCCCATATGAAGGAGAAATTTTCTCCTCTTGAATTTACATTGTCCGCAAACCACTCTCCAAGTCCAGAAGGCGTTGATAAATACTGAAATAACAGCTGTTTTGAAGCGTGGAAATCGTATTCTATAGAAAAACTTTTTTTGTCACTCATTTGTATAAATTAAACATCCCAATATATTGAAAAATCAATAAGAAGCGTATTTATTTTAAAATATTTTCAAAGGGGTTGCTACTGCTGAATTATGTTTTTATATTTGCCCACCGAAAAGGCGAGGTAGCTCAGCCGGTTAGAGCGTCGGATTCATAACCCGGAGGTCGGGAGTTCAAGTCTCCCTCTCGCTACAAAAGCAAGAAAACGGTTATACTTTAAAGGTGTAACCGTTTTTAGTTTTTATCAGAATGCTTTTATTCTAGGGCAATTTGAATAAATCTTCTACTTTACAATTTAGTGTTTTTGCCATTTTAAGTGCCAGTACAGTCAACGGAACATACACTCCGTTCTCAATGCATTGGCTTAATTGGAGATAAATGGATTTCCAACTGTTAGACACCAAATTGCTTTAAATGATGATTCAAGTGATACTCTGCCATTTGAATCCACTCTTTCGCACTCAATTTTCCAAAGTAAAAATGAGGGGGATAGTCATAGTCTTCCTCTAAAGAGTAAAAGGCTTGAAGGTGGAATTTTAGCAAAGCGATATCAGCAGAAAAATCTTTTGGTTTAGTACCGTTCCCTGCGGCTTGGTCGATTTCGGTAGGGGCGGGTACTGTTTTTTTGTTTTGAGCTAGTTTGATCACCTCTGCAGCACTGACTTTGGGCTTTTCACTTAGGGTCATTTTCCTAAGTACCAAACGGTAAAAGTCGGTACAATGACACACCATTTGCTGAACCGTCATTTTTCCATATTTGGGTTTATGGTCTTCTGTGAGTTGATCAATTCGATTTAAAAAGTCATTTATCATAGAATAATTTTTGAAAAACCAATCCGAGTACAACTGTAAGAACAGCCCCAATAAGATTCAACCATAAAAAGCTCACCACATCTTGGGAAAAAAGAATAATAATAAGAGCTTCTGAAAGTACTGCAGCCCAAAAAATAGCCTTCCCTTTAATGTGTTGGATGAAAATAGCAACTAAAAATACACCTAGAATGGTTCCATAAAATACAGAACCAATGATATTGACCAACTGGATCAAATTTTCGAAAAGGTTTCCTACACTAGCAAAAATTATAGCGATCAATCCCCAAGCCAGAGTAAAACCTTTTGAGGCTTTTACATAATGAGCATCAGATTTTTGTCCAACATTTCTTTGGTACAAATCTACCGTAGTAGTTGCGGCCAATGCATTGAGCTCAGAAGCCGTAGAACTCATGGCTGCAGAAAAGATTACGGCAATCAATAAGCCTATGAGTCCAGAGGGTAGATACCCTAAAATAAATGAGATAAAGACGTAGTCCTTATCATTGGTTTCTTGTTCTGGTGCAGCTTTATTAATCAGCGCTTTTGCGCTTTTCCGCTGTGCCAATTCCTTTGAGCTGAGCAGCTGAATTTCATCGGATTGACTTCCGCGAAGTAAGGCTGCCCTAAGTTTTTGTTGCGTATCTAAATTTTCGAATTCTAGTGTTTTAAATGCCTCAGATTCCGAAGTGTTTTTTACCGCAGCTATAGCTTTCGGATTGAAATGTATTGGAGCAGGTTCAAACTGATAAAACACGAATACCATAACCCCTACCAAAAGAATAAAAAATTGCATGGGCACTTTGAGCAAACCGTTCATTATAAGTCCCATTTGACTTTCTTTTAAGGATTTTCCAGAAAGATAGCGCTGGACTTGGGATTGATCTGTACCAAAATAAGAAAGCGCTAAAAACAAGCCTCCCGTTAATCCACTCCAAAACGTATATCGACTGTTCATGTCGATGCTAAAATCCAACACTTCCAATTTTCCTGCCTTTCCAGCAATCTGTAGTGCATCCGAAAAGGAGATTCCTTCTGGAAAACGACTGATAATAAAGCCAAAGGCAATAAACATTCCTAAAAAAATGACGAACATTTGTTGTTTTTGAGTGACGTTCACCGCCTTGGTTCCTCCGATGAGTGTGTAAGTAATTACCAAAGTTCCTACAAAAAGAACCATCAATTTTAGATCCCACCCCAAGACCACACTTAGAATAATAGCTGGTGCATAGATGGTAATTCCTGCCGCAAGACCCCGTTGCACTAAAAATAATATGGCTGTAAGTGTTCGTACCCTTAGGTCAAAACGATTTTCTAAAAACTCATAGGCGGTATATACCTTTAAACGGTGGTAAACTGGAATAAAAAACAAGCATATGATCAGCATGGCAAAAGGCAATCCAAAATAGAATTGTACAAAGCCCATCCCGTCATGGTAGGCTTGACCTGGAGTCGATAAAAAGGTAATGGCACTTGCTTGTGTAGCCATGACCGAAAGCCCTACAGTCCACCAACGCGCTTCATTTCCCCCTTTGAGGTATTCCTGAATGTTTTTATGGCTGTTGTTCTTCCAAATACCGTATAAAACGATAAAGGCTAAGGTGCTAATTAAAATAATCCAATCCAGTAATTCCATCAGCTAAAATTGATCATAAAAAGATAAAAACCAAGCCAGTACACCAGATTCATTCCAATTAATATAAAATAGGTGGTGTTTTTCATTGACCGTAAGAAATCAGATTCGCAAAAAGACGATATGCTCCCGGAACTCCTGCAGGAAGTTCTCTAAAGAAACTTAAGCCTGTAAAAATGAATTTTCCTTGGCCGTAATCTGTCACAAGCAAACTTCCCATTTTTTGACTTTCTCCTTTGTCATTGATTGAAAATAGAGGTTCGAATTTCTCATCCCAACGATTGGCAAAATACAAGCCACGTTCTTGAACCCAACCTTCAAAGTCTTCGGAGGTAATTTTATTTGGCTCATTCAGCAAGGGATGTTCCTTGTTTAAGAAACGAACTTCAGCATGTTCATCAGTGACGCGATCTCGGGAAAGTTGTAGTGGATAGGGTGCCATTATAGACGGATCAAATCCTCTACTGGTGTTGTATTGTACGATAACGGTTCCTCCTTGTTTGACATAATCCCAGAGAATTTGATTTTTAAAAGCAAGGTCTTTATGCACATTAAATGCACGAATTCCAACAACTAGAGTAGGAAAGGGGAGTAGGGCTTCCAGTCGTAGATCTCCAATATCAAATTCGGTTACTTCGACACCAATATTCCTTAAACTTTCTGCTACTTTATCGCCAGCTCCTTTGAGGTAAGCGATAGCTTTGACTTTAGATTGAAGATCAATTTTGGATGCTCTGGTTTTATTGGGACGTAATAAGTATTGTTTTGAAATGTGGGGGTAATCAATTTCTTCTAGCGCCATATCGTAGGTCATACCCTGTTCATATACTTTTGCGGAAAAGATACCTGTACTGCTTCCCTTTGGGGGAGATACCTCAAAAAAATATTCTTTCATTGCATTTTTTTGTTCAATATCAACTTCTTGTTTCTCAGGAAGTACAGTCCAATTTTCGGGTGTGTCTAGACCAACAGTTCCTTTGAAGTTTGCCACATGAGCCTGTACTTGAAGTCTGACTTTTTTGGGTGTAGTTTCTTTAAATAAAAGTACTTTTTCGCTCAGTTGGGTTGTGGCTCGAGGCAAGATTTGAAAGTTTTGAACTATTTCTCCTGCCACACGATCGGTGGTACGGTAGGTGAGGGGTACAGAAAGGGGTATTGGTGTATTATCGATCAATACAGTAAACTGAACCGAAACAGGATTAGGAGTTTCCGCCAAACCTTTTAGCGTTTCTTCTTCAACCCTATAATTTCCTAAATCACCCTCTTTCAAAAGCCAGTAGGGTGTAGTGTTTAGGTTGGGAATCTTAAAATTTAAATTGGTTTCCCAAACTTGATTTTGGAGAAGTGTTTGTTGAGGTTGTAGCTTTAAAGCGCCCGAAATATTTTGAAGCTGAATGGAAATGGGACTGGGGTTTAAGGCCTTTAAGCTTATGGGAAGTGAAGTATTGGCAACCCCAACTTCTTGAGTGGTGTTAAATTGCAATCGCAATCCAATACAGCTTTGAATCAATTGTGTTACCTCCTCCAATTTGATTGTTTTCCAGTGTCCATTTTCTAATTTTGAAATTGCTAGATAGATTTCAACCAATGCGGAAACACTTTGATAGGGCTTCTCAAGATCAAAATTAGTAATAAGCACATTAACTAGTTCTTTAATTTTTTCGCCTCCTTTTACGCGAGTCCAATGGGTGTCAATCCCCTCGAAAGGGTCTGAATTTGCGGGCATATTTCCATTGATTAATTCCAAATATTCCGTTTGGGTTCCCAAACTTGGGGAACTTCCAAAGCCTTGTGATTTATGTTGGCTTCTACTTCGAGATGCAACTTCTTCATTCGTTCTTCCTAACAGCAGGTCTACAGGATTGCTTTCCAGTGGAATCATATTGCTTTTATCTGCTTTTTCAAATTGAGCACGACCACCGTAAGCCCACCAAGAGGTATTGTAAAATTGACGTTTGGGTTGCCACAAACTTACCCGATCCAATTGTTCTGGAAAGGCATTAGGGTCATTTGCTAAGTGAAATGCTTCTTCGCTGAGCATTGCTGAACTGGTATGATGCCCATGGGTACTTCCTGGCGTACGATGATCAAAACGATGAATGATGAGGTCGGGTTTAAAGGCGCGAATGCGATAAACGATTTGAGCTAGTATTTCCTGTTTATCCCATATGGATAGGGTTTCATCAGGATGTTTGGAATAGCCAAAATCGTTGGCAGTAGTAAAAAACTGTTGTCCTCCGTCTATTTTCCGAGCTTCCAGTAGTTCTTGGGTTCGGATTAATCCTAATCCTTCTCTAAGTTCAGTTCCAATTAAATTTTGTCCCCCATCTCCCCGTGTCATGGAAAGATAAGCAGCACGTGTATTGTAATGGTTTGAAAACAAAGAGATCAAACGGGTATTCTCGTCATCGGGATGGGCAGCAACATAAAGCACAGAGGAAAGGGTGTTGAGCTTTTTCATTTGCTTGTAAATGCGTGCAGCATCTTGTCCAAAGAGCCCATTGAGCATCAATAATGCGGTTAAAATAAAAGCTTTCTTCATCCTGTTTAATTTAATCCTAAAGAATCTCTAAACCTTTCATCTCCAAGTTTGTTTAGTTTCCAATAGGGAAGTTTTACCGTTTTGTTGATTTGGGCTCGTGTTGTCTGATCTGGATTTTTTAAATCTTGTTCCGTCCATCCCATGATGGTATGAGGCGCTTCTTTTGTAAAACGGATTGAAAGTTTGCGTTGAAGTTTTGGATAGGTGAGGGAATAGGTTTTGAGGCTATCGTTTTCTTCCAAAACAGCTTCGGCTTGGTACAGCGCTAAAGGTTGGTGTTTGAGACGTATGAATTCAAAAGAAGGAAGAAGCTCCAAGTTTCCCTGTGGAAGGCGGTCGGGTTGGGTTCGGATCCACATCCATAGTTCTTCTTCAGTCAACGCGTCTTGAAACTGGAGATTTTGATCGGCTTCTCCTTCAAAATAGGAGTGACTTTTTACTTTTAAATTATCTTTTCGGTTGAGCTGTAGATAAGATTGCCCACACCATTCCTGAATTGAGGTTGTGGTTTTTATCAAGGGACGGCTTTGCCCCAAGCGTGAAAACACACTTGTCATAATAGAATAAGGATAAATTCCTGTCAAAAAGTTTTTGGTACGGTTAAGCTTTAGAACAGTGTGTGTGGATTCTGATCTTTGGTTTGCTTTGACTTGGACCTCTGGTAGAAAATCTTCAGTGACATAAATCAAAACAGCCGACCCTTCTCGGGGTGCACCGTAGCGAGATTGATCTAAAACGTAACTGTTGATTTCTGCAGTACCATCAAACCAATAGGTTTTAAAGACAGAGCTTAAGGGCAGGGATGAGGATGCTTCTGGATTGGGTTTTGGGTTTGTACAGCCCAAGGAAATTGCAAGAAGAATGAGGATACTTTTTTTCATCTGTTTATTTTATTGATTTTATAGGTCGGAAGGAGTTCATATAAAAAATGAAATTATCTCAGTGTCTAAGGAATGTTGAAATTTCTTAACGTGTATTTGATAGGTTCAAGATATTGGGATTTTGGAAAATCGACTAATTTTTAAGGGTAATTTCTGTTATTTTTTTCAATACTTGAGGAACAGGTAGTCCAATGATGTTGGAATAACTGCCCTCAATTCGGGTCACATGGCGCACTCCAAAGGAATCTTGAATCCCATAGGCTCCTGCCTTGTCCATAGGGGATTGAGTTTGAATATAATGCTCAATATCTGATTCTGACAGTACATCAAAGGTTACTTTAGAAACTTCACAGAGGGTTTCAAAGCTTTCTTTTTGTAAAAAACCTACCGCAGTGATCACCTCATGGGTGCTATTTGAAAGTGCTCTGAGCATGGTTTTGGCTTCATCAGCGTTTTCGGGTTTGCCTAAAGATTGGTTTTGATGCCACACTACCGTATCAGCAATAATAATCAATTGTTTTGCTTGTATTTTCTTTAGAAAAGGCTCTGCTTTCTGCTGGACAATGTGTTGGGCAATTTCGATGCCGTTAAGTTCTTTAGGGAAGTCCTCTGCAACGGGAATTACTTCCACACGAAAACGAAGTCCCATTTCTTTAAAATAAGCCTGTCTTCTCGGCGATCCAGAGGCGAGGATCAGTTCCAAACCGTTTGTATTCATTCCTTCAATCTTTTCCAGTACCAGACTCCAAGGTCCATTTTCCTTGTACGCGTAGGACCTGTTCAATAATTTCACGAACACAGCCTTCCCCTCCTTTTTTATGGGATACATAGTCCACGTTTGCTTTGACATCAGAAACTGCGTCTGCGGGACAACAGCTTAGACCAACCTTCTCCATTACGGGAAGGTCTGGAACGTCATCTCCTACATAGAGTATTTCTTCTGGGTTGAGGTCGTAATTGTCCATCAAATCTTGATAAGCATCCAGTTTATGATGGGCACCGAGATAAATATCGTAAATCCCCAATGCCTTAAACCGATCGCGAATACCTTCGTTGGTTCCTCCAGAGATGATCACAATTTTATAGCCTTGACGCAAGGCACATTGGAGTGCATAACCGTCTTTGGTGTCCACCGCTCGATAGAGTTCCCCTCCTGTGGTTACCAAAACTTTTCCATCTGTAAGGACGCCATCCACGTCCAGAATAAAGGTTTTTATTCGAGGTAAAATGGCTTTGTAGTTGGTGTTTTTCATCACTTATTTTGAATGGCTGAAGTTAGTACTTTATAAATTTCTTGAAGCCGGTGCTCTTGAATTAATTCGAGGTGTTTTTCTATTGTTTTGTGATCATTTCGCACTGCTGGACCTGTTTGGGAAGCTTTAGGACTCAGATCCTGAAGTTTATCTACAGTTTCTTTAATGAGGGGTTTTAGGAGTTCAAAAGGCAAATTATTTTGAGCACAAATTGCAGCCGCTTCTACAAAGAGGTGATTTGTAAAATTATTGACCAATACCGCTGCCAGGTGCAGTTGTTCACGTTGTTGGGAATTCATATGAAAAGAGGTGGCTCCCAGTTTTTTGACAAGTTTTTCTAAGAGGGTAAGATCACTCGCTTTTTTACATTCCAACCCTATAGGGAGCTTAGAAAAATTGATTTTCCTCCCTTCGCTAAACGTTTGTAGGGGATACAAAACCCCAGCACGATTTTGGTTAAGGGCTTCTATCGCAACCCCTCCCGCAGTATGTACCACAAAGGCCTCTTCGGGCAGCGCTCCAGCAACGCTTGGTATGGCTTGATCTGAAACAGCTATAAGGTAGAGGTCAGTGGGGTATAGTTCTTTGATCTCGTTGACTAAGGGAATCCCCTCCGAAGTTTTGGTTTTCTCAGCAGAACGTACAACCCATTGCACCAGTTTTAATTCTGTTTGAGCTGTAAAGGCACTGTAAAGTTGCTTGCCCAATTTCCCTCCCCCTATGAGTGTAATCTTCATATTCCCCAAAAATACAAAAACTACTGAGGTTGGGATTTTAAATAAGAAGATGGTTTTTTTTTACAGTACAAAACCTCTTTTAAATTTTCGATATTGGTAAGGCTGAATGTAATCCAACGGTTTGGATATGAGTAGTAGGCGAGGCACGAGCCTATTACTTATATCTTTTGTTGGTAGCCAGCGCACCTGGATCAATTGACAGATTTCTGGGAAACCCAATTGTTTTTTGTGTCAAAGTTTAAAGGCAATCCCAGCTTAAAACACCAAATGGTAGATGCACAAAACAATCATAGCATAGACTCCATACATTTTGGAGTTTGGCTCAATCATTGGTTTGAAACTTTGGACACTTTTTTTATAGGAGATCGAGCTGAGCTTGCCAAAGCCAGAGCCAGAAACTTAGGAACGCATCTGTACCTTGAAATTTTTAAAGCTAGACCTAAAAAATAGCGACCTAATTTGTATCTTTATAACACCAAATCCTAACCTATGAAATACTACAACTCCCTCCAACGTTTTTATCTCAGCAAATTTTATTTATTAGTCCCTGCCGCCATTATTATTTTAGCCTGTTTAGGTTCTTTTGCAGGGTATTACTTAACCAAAGCCGGCATGAGTGGTGCCAATTTTTTTCTCCTCTTTTTGAGTGTGCTGGGTGCGATGTCGTATTTGACTGCAGTGTTGGGTCAATTTCCTCCCAAAACTACTTTTAAAGTGTTTGTGTTTGGTTTTGCCCTAGAACTTATATTATTGTTGATTAGTCTACTGCTATAAAGTGTGAAAATTCTGTGCAAATTGGAGCGCATAACCTATATTTGCATCCGATCGATGCCGAACTTTGATGAAAGACCAATTTGCTAAAATTTTCTTTTCCACACGTCTAACTGCCGTTCTTTTTATCCTGTATCCCACAGCAATGGCTTTTGGAACCTTTATTGAGAGTTGGTATAGTACAGATACCGCCAAAATTTGGATTTACAATGCGTGGTGGTTCGAGGTTTTAATGATCTTGATGGCTATCAATTTTGCGGGAAATATTTTTAAATATCGGTTACTTCGAAAGGAAAAATGGGCCGTTTTGTTACTTCATCTTTCTTTTTTACTCATTCTTCTAGGTGCTTTTATCACTCGTTATATCGGTTATGAAGGAGTCATGCCCATTCGTGAAGGAATGATTGAAAACGAAATGCTTACAGACAAAACCTATCTTACTGTTTATGTAGATGGTGAAATTGAGGGCGAAGCGCGCAGAAAGAAATTGGAAGACGATCTTCTACTTTCCGAACATGTCAATAATGATTTTTCATGGACTAACAATTTTAACGGCCAGGAGTTTACCATAGCCTATGTAGATTTTATTGAAAACGCTACAGAAGGATTGGTTTTGGACGACACGGGAGAGCGCTACCTTAAAATTGTAGAAGCCGGAGACGGTAGCCGTCACGATCATTATATCAAAGAAGGGGATATTGCGAATATTCACAACATATTATTTACGCTCAACCGACCACAAGAGGGGGCCATCAATATTACCCTAAAAGACGGATTATACACCATCAATTCTCCTTTTTCAGGGCAGTTTATGCGAATGGCCGATCAGTTTCAAGGGGTTTTGGATGCAGAGACAGAAAGCCCTTTACAATTACGCTCATTGTATACCTTACCAAATTTCCAATTTGTAATCCCCGAGCCCGCCCTACGTGGAAAATTCGATATAGTAAAAGCTGATACCCAAGGGGAATCTGTTCAAAATGCCTTGCGTTTGGAAGTCCAATCTCAAGGGCAAAGCGAAATAGTAACCTTATTAGGCGGCAAAGGAATCAGTAACAATCCGAAAAAGGTATCCGTAGCAGGTCTGGACTTTTATTTACAGTTTGGTTCCCTTGCCATAGCATTACCATTTGCCATAAAACTCAACGACTTTATTGCAGAAAAATACCCAGGAACGGAAAAGAGTTACGCCTCTTTTATGAGTAAAGTACGTGTAGAAGACACCGAATCCTTTGACTATGATATTTATATGAACCATGTCTTGGACCACAAAGGCTACCGTTTTTTTCAAGCTTCTTTCAATCCAGATGAAAAAGGAACCATACTTTCTGTGAACCATGATTGGTGGGGAACCTACATTACTTATACAGGCTATATATTGTTGTATTTGAGTATGATCGGAATCTTTTTTATCGGAAAAACCCGTTTCCAGGACCTTTCAAAGGCATTAGATAAGATCAATCAAAAAAAGAAAACCCTTACCGCTTTCCTTCTCTTTTTTGCCTTACAGTCGGTAAGTTTACAAGCTCAAAATCCTGTTCATCAGCAACGTAGTGCCATCGATTTTGACTCCATCATCAATGCAGATGCCTTTTCGGAAGCTCATGCTCGTAAATTTGCAGAGTTGATCATTCAAGACTCTGGTGGGCGAATGAAGCCCGCTAATACGTTTTCTTCTGAATTGTTGCGTAAAGTGAGTAAAAGTGATACTTATCAAGGATTGAACTCGGATCAGGTATTGTTATCCATCATGAACAATCCTGCAGTTTGGTACAACGTTCCTTTGATTTATTTAAAACGAGGGAATGACAGTATTCGTAAACTCGCAGGTTTGGATGCAAAGGCAAAATACGCACCGTTATTATCCTTTTTTGACAATACAGGAAACTATAAACTGGCAACTCCACTAGAAGAAGCCTATCGTGCGGCTGTGCCCAATCAGTTTCAAAAAGATTTTATAGAACTAGACCGCAAAGTCAATCTGTTGTATTCTGCCTTAGAAGGCAAAGTTATGCGGATATTTCCCTTGCCCAATGATGTGAATAACAAATGGGTTTCCTATCCCGAATTAGCCGAGGCGAATTTTACAGGCAACGATTCCCTTTACGTCCGCAATATTTTGCCCTTATATTTCCAATCCCTCAGATTGGCTCAGCAAGATGGGGATTATACACAAGCAAATAATTTGCTGGAAAGTATTCATGGGTTTCAAAAAAAGTTTGGAGGGGAGGTTTTGCCCAACCAAGAGAAAGTTAGGGCAGAAATCGCTTACAATAAATACGATATTTTTAAGAAATTATTCAGTTGGTATATTTATGCAGGAACTCTGTTTTTTGCGGTATTAATTTTCCAAATTTTTAAATCGAATCGTTTTATTTCCTTTACCGTAAGAGCTTTTCAGGTTATTTTGGTAGTCTTGTTTCTTTTGCATACGGGTGGGCTTATTGCCCGTTGGTATATCTCGGGACACGCGCCTTGGAGCGATGCCTATGAATCGATGATATACGTGGCTTGGGCGACCCAATTTTTTGGCTTGGCTTTTGGGCGTAAATCGGCTTTGACGATGGCTTCCACAGCTTTTGTTGCTGGAATGATTTTGATGATTGCACATTGGAACTGGATGGATCCTGCCATTGCCAATTTGGTTCCCGTTTTAGACAGTTACTGGTTGATGATCCACGTAGCTGTGATTGTAGGAAGCTATGGACCCTTTGCTCTGGGTATGATCATTGGTGCTGTAGCCTTGATTTTGATGTTGGTTGCCAACCAAAAAAATAAAGAGAAAATCAAATTACAGATCAAAGAACTCACCATTATAAACGAGTTGGCACTTACGGTAGGTTTGATCATGTTGACCATCGGAAATTTCTTAGGAGGAATGTGGGCCAATGAAAGCTGGGGACGTTACTGGGGCTGGGACCCTAAGGAAACTTGGGCATTGATCAGCATTATGGTATACGCTTTTGTTATTCATATGCGTTTAATCCCAGGACTGCGAGGAACTTGGATTTTCAACCTGATGAGTGTAGTCGCTTTTGCGAGTATTTTGATGACTTACTTTGGAGTGAATTTCTATTTGGTCGGATTGCATTCTTATGCCAGTGGAGATAAAATTATAACACCAGATTTTGTGTATTACTCAGTGGTTTTCGTTGCACTTTTGGGGACAGTATCTTACTTTAGATCCAAAAGCCTTTATGGGAAATAAGCTGTGGCATAGTTTTTGAAAATTGCAAACACTAAAACCATTTGATGAATCATTTCCAAATAATCCCTTTAATTTTAATTTTTTTGAATTTTTCATGTGTGAAAAACACAGAAATGCTCCCTGAAGACGATCTTAGTGTTGAAGAAAAAAAGTGGCGCAGTCAGAATTTAGAAGATTATGAATTTACCTTACAAATCAGTTGTTTTTGTGTTTTGGAATATACCTATCCCAAACGAGTTGTCGTAAAAAACAACGAAGTATTTCAAGTAAATGAAACACCTATTGAAGAAATCAACGACCCCTCTATTCGAACCATTGACGGGTATTTTAGTTTTATCCGCGAAACACGAAAAGAGAAACCAGACGAGGAAGAGATTACTTTCCATCCTGAAATGGGGTATCCAACCACTATTTTTTTCGATATCAGCTATATGATGGCAGATGAGGAAATTAGATATTCGATTAGTAATCTGATTGCTTTAAAATAAATTAAAAGGAATATATTTTTTTATTTTCATTTTTTTTTAATTTAGTATTTAGATTGGACATCTAAAGAAGTTATTGTCCTCAAATCGAACACTATATCTACTACTTATGAAAAAAAAATGGTTAATCTATTCCATCCTTGGAATGATACTTTTAGGTCTTGGACTTTCTCTCATGGGAGAAGCCATCATTCACAAATCGAACAATGACATAGACTGGTTTTACTGGGGAACTGCAGCACTAGCAACTTTTAATGCTGGTATTGGGTTAGTTGGAGAAGCAATAGTACTAAAGGTTAAGCTAGGGATCTAGTTAAAAGCGGCGACAAAATCATCCTGATCACTTCCATTTTTGATTAGTGTAAATGCCTTGTCTATGGTGGATTCTACCTGATCTGTGGGAAATCCCAATCCAATCAGCAAACGTTTCATCAAGTCTTGCTCTGCCTCATCAGCAATATGATCTGCAAAGACCATTCGAGTTAAATCGTATAATCGTTCTAGACGTCGCTCTTTAGTGCTAGGTGGGTTAATAGGATGTTTATCAATATGTTTCATTATCTCTGTAACTTCATCTGCCTCAATTTCAAGATTAATTGCAGTTCGGTTGAGAAAGGCTTGTTCCTCCTCTGAGATAATTCCGTCTGCAAGTGCTATTCGTACTATGGCCGCAAAATGATCTCTATTTCGTGATTTAAACCCAGGAGTGTATAGGTCTGAATATGACATATTATTTTTTTTCACAAGATAAAAAATCGAATTGGCAAAGAGTTTAATTTTTAACTATAAATTTAACCTAAGAAATATTTTAATGAAACCGCTTTATATTTTAAAAAACAGATCGGATATAGGTGCTGGTACACGCGGCTCAGACATGGGGATTGATGCCCTTGAAATTGCCGCAATTAACTCGCAAAATGATTTTTTTAACAGACATCCATTTAAGGATATAAAAACACATAATGAAACGGTCTATGACAAGGTCAAAAACACGACTGCGAAAAGGATTAATTTTGTTTTAGAACAATGCCAGCGCCTAAAAAAAGCAACAAAATTGGCATTGGAAGCGGGCTCTTTTCCGCTTATTCTTTCTGGAGATCATTCCTCAGCCTTAGGATCTTTGGCAGGAATAAAGGCTGCGTATCCTGATCATACTTTGGGAGTCGTTTGGATCGATGCTCATGCCGATTTACACACCCCTTTAAGCACTCCTTCTGGAAATGTCCACGGCATGCCCTTGGCGGCAGCTTTGGGTCACGATAACAGTGCATATCAAATCAATTCAGTAAGTAAAGAGACTTTAACTGACTGGGAACAAATGAAAAACTTGGGAACGGTTACACCCATAGTACAACCCGAACACCTCATTTATTTTGGGGTACGCGATACTGAAAAAGAAGAAGACGCACTCATGTCTGAAAAAGGAATTCGCAACTACCCAGTCCATGAAATACGCCATAGAGGATTGGTCCAATGTGTCGAAGAAGCCTTGAGCCAATTGGCTCAAGTAGATTTAATTTATATCACTTTTGATGTGGATGCTCTGGATTGTGATTTAATTTCTCATGGAACAGGAACTCCAGTTTCTAAAGGGTTCGACCCCAAAGAGGTAATACAGCTTATTCAAGGAATACAAGCGAGCAATAAAGTTGTTGCATTGGAGGTTTCTGAAATTAATCCTTTGCTAGACGAAAAAGGCAATCGAATGGCAGAGACTGCCTTTAAAGTGATCGATGAGGTGTTTGGTTAATCAATATCAAGACGGATTCCCAAGGAGATGTTGTTTTGTAAATACGATTGATTCTTAAAAAGTGGCGAAAGATCAGCTTTGGCATAAAGTGTGAGTACTCTGGGAAGTGAAATATAGCCACTTACTCCATAGATCAGATCGTTAAAATTTAAATTATTTTCAATTTTTTCTTTAAAATCCTCACCCTTTATGCGCTGTACATTATGAAAGTTAAATCCTCCATAGGCTCCAGCACCCAAAATTATAGAGTTTCTATGG
>Ga0255769_10000367_pt1 | contig 53378 bp, 21 predicted proteins | sample 041ome_9_FD_179637 | JGI IMG/M metagenome (GOLD analysis project Ga0255769, IMG submission 179637) | Coastal salt marsh microbial communities from the Groves Creek Marsh, Skidaway Island, Georgia - 041413US metaG (version 2) | ecosystem: Environmental > Aquatic > Marine > Intertidal zone > Salt...
TGGTAATTTTATTCCCTATGAATCCTGTTGGCATAAGTTATCTGTACATTTTGTGTTTTGACTTCAGGCTCATAACCTGAAGGTCGCAGGTTCAAATCCTGCTCCCGCAACCAAAATTAACCACACAAATACAGTCTCTTAAGACCATCGGCACTTAGCACATCACTGAGCACTGCAGAAATATTGCCGCGTTCATTGCTACGTTAGAACTATGCAAACCGTCCACCTGGTTCGAATCCCTTCGTCTCCGCCATTAACCTAAAGATATCAGTACGTTATATGCAAGCCTGAGTGCTACCCATTATATAACCCACTTATAATGCGAATGCTTGATTTTCTGCCAATTAACTGAGAGCCCGATTCAGCACTTCTAATTCCATTCAATGGCTATGTTGTAGTATGTTGCAAGGTATATGTGAACTAGGGGGGTATAGGGACCGACGGGGTGGGGCATGGCCACGCAAATAGGTATCCTGTTCATTTCAAAAGCCAATTTTTAAAAAACAATTTAAAGTTGTAATTTGTGATGTATATAAATTAAGAAGACCAGAAGAGCGTACGATGCTGCGGTTCAGGCGTATGCACAGCCTCCTAAAGTTCGCCTCATTTCACAATCTGTTCAACTCGCAAATGTCACTCTCAACTCGCACTAATTTCAAGCTAAACCTCGATTCTGCTCTTACAGAGTGGCGTTCTTTAGTGACCTCATAGAAATACTCATCAAATGAATACTGATGCTTGGGCTCGTTTGTCTGACAGCAACGTATGAAGTATGCACATCAAAAAATAATTCGCACAGAAATTTAAGAATTTATGCTATCGTTAACAAATGGAGAAAGTAACCTAACCCAACACGAATAGTTCATAATCGTGTTGGGTCGGATGACGACATTCTCTGAAGAGCCTTAACAAGAATGTAATATTTGGAAAAAGACAAAGGAGTCCAAAATGGTTCGTGCTTTCGTGAATAATAGAGTTCTTAAAATTTTGATTTGCCTAGCCATGGTTTTCACGTCTGGTTACGAATTAGTCATTGACTTTGAAGAACTAGGTGCGCATCACGGTATCTTTTTGTTCGCGTTAGTCGAATTGTTGAAGACAATTTCAGAATTATATGAAGCTGCAGAAATTGTTTCTGATGAGTAAACACGGTTACACAGGCGCAGCTATCAATGTTGAAACCTATGTATCATGATTGCTGTTTAAGCCCCGCCAGTACAGTTTTTTGTACTATGCAAGAAGCACCGACTAAAATTTTGTTTGTGATATCTGCAGGCGCAAGTTGGTGTTGCAGTAGAAATTTAAAAGGAAACAGAATGAACAAAATGTTTAAATATATGTCCGTTACAATTATTGGCACAATTATCGCATCCGGTGCTCACTCTGCCTCAATGGTAGATCGTTTGTGAGGCCAAAATAAATATTGGAAATCATCAAGGGAATGGATCAACTTTTATTGCAGTACATACAGAAAACATACATAACATAGCACTTCTGGGAGGCGATGGTTTGATAAATATTGCTAATGTTGATGGCGCAAATGTCGCGTCGGATTTGCAAGTATCGACTGAAAGCATAAGTCAGATTGCTAGTTTCGAGTATCAGTGAAGTGCAGCGGTTGATTCTGGAAAATCAGGGTTTCGAAATCATAGAGATCTCTGGCGCAGATATCGGTAAAAATCTTGAATATTTTGTAAAACACTTGTTGGATGTCAAACTTAAGCGAGGGCACAGATAGTGGGTGAACTCACCGTGTTTCATCTAGCACAGATTACATTCGTTGCTATTGTGTGTATTTTCTGGCTGCAAATTTATATTCGCGGCTTTTTGTTCCGATCCTAAAAATATGAGTATGGCGCATAACTCGACCAATTTTGACTATTTCTTTTTTAGGTAAACACGCAGGTAGAGCGCGCGTGCGCCTTGTGCGGAGATAGCTACACCAGCGCTGTTTAGCGATGCGATTAATAATTGTTCAAAGGGAGTTGTGTAGTTTTTACCACTTGTGGTGGAGGTACTACTTATCCCAGGCTCTTTATCCGTAATCTGTTTGTAAATGACAACCGTCGCATTCACGATCTCGGTGGCCTTCACACCGTGCGAGAGACCACGCGTCTCATGTAGCCATTTTTTAGAGCCGTTAATAGCATCTCGAAGTACTTGCCGCTGATCATTTTTATCGAGATCAAGATCTTCAAAATTTACACGATCGATTGAACGGATTGATAACTGCGAGTTTATAATCTCAGTTGTTGGTTTTGATAAATTTACAAACCGTTTCTGCAACAACAAGGTACTCGTACCCGCGCGAATTGAACGTTCAAAATTTGTGAGTTCAGATTTTGTAGCCTGCTTCTCTTTTGAAACTTGCTTTGCATCAAAGTCATCCAAAAACTCAGCGCGTTTTATCGCATTCTCAAGCTGTAACTCCCAAAAGCTAATCTTTTGAGTGGCGACATTCAGGCGAACAAGGGCTGCGTGGATAGAGGTCATTGTCCAATATTGATAGCAGATTATTAACAATCTGGAAAACGAACATAATTAATGTATTGCTGATCTTGCGCTGTTGTTGGAGAAGGGTGTTCGATCAATGGATTGAAAATCCTCGTGTCGGTGGTTCGATTCCGCCCCTGGGCACCACTTTCCAAAACAATATCAAAGACTTAATTCTTGTGCACTAACGCGATGCGTGCGAGATTCAAAAACACACCAAACACACACTTTTTCGCGTGTTTGAGCGGAGAGATTCCGGGGCCCAATACTGTGCCTCGAACCTAGTGAAAGAACACAGTTCTTCTGAAAAATTCCCATGATCAAAAACACACTTTGGTAGACTTGTCGGTGTTGCGAGCCATATAATTTGGTAAGGAGATTTGCGTGCGACACTTGCGAGATGATACTATGTTGATCTTGGACGGTGAGGTCCGTGTGTATCGTCGCGAGCGCAGTAAAAGATGGCAGGCTGTATTCAGCATTGATGGACAGACCGTCCGTGTCAGTGCGGGAACATGGGACTTGTAAGAGGCCAAATAATACCCCCGCGACGCCTCACTTGATTACAAGTTCCGCCACAAAAACGATCTGTTAATCGTAACTAAGAAGTTCTTAGACGTGGCCAGACTGACGATTGTGGATATGCGCAAACAGCTGTCCTTAATTCGTGGTCGGGTATCAAAGCTGTTGCAAGTGCCACCTGGAGTTTAACGGTTGCCGTTGCAATTTTGAATATTGTGAATGCAAACATTAATCTGGGTGTTTGGGGGTTCATTTTTGTGTGTTCTTTCGTATTTGGTCTGACATTGCATGCACGCCTATCGCCGTCTAATATCTTGTCAGGGTTAATAGCCGAATATCGGTCTGGAAGTAGAAACTGAATTAGGCCAAGAGGTTACTCGATGGCGATATGGATAATGGTGGTGTTATTTGCCGCACTGCTGGTTGGATATAAAATGAAAAAGAAGTTTGGTTTTCAAATTGGGGCTAATTTCGTTGAAAATGTAATTAAACGAGGTGTTCAAAAAGATAATTTAGAGGTGAAAGAAATAACAGATGATGATGGATCGAATTTAGATGAACCTGATTCAGCTTCGGCAATTAAAACAGATAGTCCAACTAAAAATTCTCAGACTGTTGCCCCTGAATTATTAGAACTATTGCATGAGCCTGCATTGAAAGGGTTCTGGTCATTAATCGTACGACGCAAAGAGACTATAAGGTGGTTACTTCACTGGCTAGATAAAACCGAAATATGGCTTGGTGTATCAGCTGGACTACTTGGTATGGCCGTCTTTGCCATTTCTTATGATTTCTGGGAGGGTGTGGTTAAAAATCCCAATATATATCCTGCGGTATCTTACTCTATCTTTTTCGTCTTTGTCGTAAATGGTATCTACAGGTACACTTCGCGGAGAACCGAAATTGAGCGCTTGAACGCTGAATTGAAGTCAGTGAATGACCTGCATACTAAGTACGTTGAGGACTTACAGTTTCAACATAATGAAGAGATCGAACACTACCACGCAAATCTTCAGAAAGGTGAAACCAGATCTGAAACGGTCACTGAGCAAAACAAAAGCCTGCACATTCGAAACGAACAATTGAATGTTGAAATTCAAAAACACTTACTCACGATTACTCGTCTTGAGAACGAGCTTTCAAAGTTTACGAACAAAAAGAGCCGCATCATTTTTGGAAGAAGGAGAACTAAGGACTGAGCCTCCCCATTTGCACTGGTCCAGTGCTATGTTTAGTAAACGGAGGACCAATAATTGCGAACAAACGACCGAGGCCGGAAGGGGTTCTCGAGGCGGTGAAGCCATTTGTAAATATCTTCATTATAACTTGCGGACTGGTTTCGGTTTTTTCGTGGAAGGGTAACAGGCACAATCTTCCGTTCAGACAGGGCCTCGCGTAGCCAATCTGCATCGAACGCTCGGTCATCGAATATGTGGCCTGCCTTCGGAACCTCCAACAATTCTGGCACGCTACGCAGATCACGGGCTAGTCCGGGGAGCAGGTAGAATTCGGCGAGGTTTCCAAGTGCATCGCTCAGCTTTAATCGCCCTATCCGTGTGGTTTTCAGATAGACACCAACACAACCTTTTTCCGTGTTTCGGGACTGGACCGTGAGCGGAATCACTGTGTTGAAAACCATTGATTGGCTCAGAGATATGTTAGCAAAAAAGGATAGGGAACAATGCGTTGTTTATCATGTTAGGAACCGTGTGTTTTCAGTTTTTGGTTTAAACACTTTTTAAACGAAATGAGAAGTGACCATTTCAGTCACGCTGCGTTGGGAGAAGCTGTGGCAATAAAATTACAGGGCAACATCACGGCGAGGCTCAATCACCCGATTCTATCGAAAGCACTATGCCTGCCTCAAAGCTATAACTAGACGCATAGTTGGAATTCAGTTAGCGACCGAAATTGATATATCTTACATTCGTTGATTATGCTCAGAAATAATAAATAACTTCGACCCTACAGTATTTTGAATTGCATAAAGGCTCTCTATCTTCGCATTTTTATTACAATTCGGCCCATTCCGGGTTTATCACCAAAACCGCTGATTAATTCATTCACTTCATCTGGATCTGCGTAATGGCCAAGCATCGCATAATCCTCGGAGCGTAGCGTTTTAGAAACCCAGTGCAATGCTTGCGCTTTCTCTGATGGAGCAAGACCTGCATGCACGCCAAAAATTCTTAGCCTGCGCAATATGACAGCCAATGCACTAATATTGGGATTGTTTTCAGAAGCAAAACCAGCCAAGGCAACCGTGCCACCAGGTCGCATGTGGCGTGTCAGCCAATTTAGTGTCCCACCCGTGACATCAAACGCGGAATCGAAGCGCTCGGGTCCGAAACTTTGCTCGTTTAGCTCTGCTTCAGTCAAAGGAGGCAGAATTGTGCTGATACCCAAGTCCTTAAGAATCCCCGCTCGGTTAATATCTCGTGTTAATGCCGTCACATCACGTCCTGCTCGGGCATAACAGGCGGCGGCGACGCGCCCGGTACCACCCATCGCACCGGTTACGGCTATCGGGCCCTCTCCCATCAGCTGACCTGCGGCATAGGCCACAAGTCCCGCTACCCCGACGGTCGCTGCGTCCCGCGTCGTCATGCCTTCGGGCAATGGTGTAACAGCTACAGGGGGCAATCGCACCTGACCAGACAATGTTCCTGCCAAAGATTCGCCGAGCCCGTGTCCATTGACGAATACTAAGTCGCCTTCGCGATGAGAAGTGTTAGATGATTCTGTCACCACCCCCGCGCCTTCATTCCCTGCAACATAACCAGTTTGTAAGTGTCCGAAACGTCCAGAGGCAACGATAAAATCTTTATAGTTAAGCGCAGCATATTCGATTCGTACCACGATTTTTCCGGAATGCTCATTTTTTGAATTTATCGAATTCACCTGCACCACGTCCATTTCTAGTATTTTTGATTAAATTGCGCGTTAACTTACTATTAGAGTTTGATCTGAGTCTTTCCCGGATTGTGACACGCACCTAAATGGGCGGACTACCTTTCAATATTTAAGTTGGGTATAAGACCACCCATTCCCTGATTCAAGGGTAGGCTGCCGGCTATAGCTGATTGCTTGAGTTGTTTGTTGAAAAGCCAGATATATAGAAATAAATTGACCTAAAGCTTTCGATCAGATTTTGCTTGAAAGTTTTCCTTCTTAGAGAAAATCAGTATCCTGCATGCTATGACCACCATTTGCAGTGATGTTTTTGATCCTGTCGCGCGTGGATTTTCCTCTGAAAAATTATAATTGAAGGTTCAATTTTCGATATGTACAAACCAGCGATTGGTTTCTCGACATAGTGCGCTGAACCTGTGCTCAAAGGATAAACTTTGCAAAAAATCTCGGCGACACGCTTCAGGTTGCGCGCTTTTGCACGTGTTGCAAAGTCAGTTTAGAGTTGAGCCCATCTGCGCATAGCTTGATATTTATGTCTTTACCTCGCGATTGGATGGCTAACGCCCCACAGGAGCCTTGAGAAAGATCGAAATGGATCAAATTCCAATCTGCCGCTGCCCCGTATGTTGGATCTATATGCAAAATCTTTGCCTTATGTCCGGCCGAAACGTCAAAACAGTCTAGCGGCATCGATAACCCAAAACCGAGCGCCTTAATTGTAGCTTCTTTCCGTGTCCAAACCCGGAAAAATGCAACGCTTAGGTCGGTGCCTGAATAGCTCGAAAGTGCGCGCTGTTCGTATTTAGAAAAGAAACGCGTAATTATTCCTTGGTCAAAAGACCGGTACTTTTCGACATCCACACCAATGGGGCAATCCGTGCAGACTGCAAGCGCGACAATGTCGCCCGAATGACTAAGGTTAAAATGAGGTCCGTGCATTAGGCTAGGCTTGCCATAACCGTTCAAATCAAACACTAGCTCCTGTGCCGGAATATTACAATAAGTAGCAAGTACCTGCCGCTTTCGCGCATGAGCAAAGATGTACTTTGCTGAGTGTTCCGGGTTGATGAATTTTTTGGCCTTTTCGCGTTCTAAATTTGACAAAAGCACCGCTAAATCATCAGCCGTAGTCGGCTCGTATTGCCACAGCCAAAGGTCAACATTAATAGGTGTAGTTCTAGCGATACCGTTATCGTCCATAATCACCTGCGCCCGCGACAATAATCGTCTTTGTCTTAGGATGCCGCACAGTAAGTCTTTGCTTTAAAACCTTTTTCATTTTGTAAATTACCTTACGTACCATGGTTCAGATTAATCAAAGGGCCAACGAGTCCTTCCCATTAGGTCACACTCAGGCCCTTAACTTGCATATCTGATTACCGTCAAAAAAATTCTGCGGCCGTTAGTTTTCAGTAGCTATTCGTTCATTTATCAAACAAAGAGCATCCAGTCCACAAGGTGTTAGCAAGATGCAGTTTTAAAATGGCTCAAGCTTCATCTTTGTTTAGGTATAAATAAGTATGCGAAAAGAAACCACTGAGTTGCGGAATGTGGAGCCATGAATTGCAGTCGGTGCTGATGCTCGATCGTGGGTGTCTAGCCCTGGGGCTGCAAGATATACTGCTGGTATCACTTTGTTTCAACTGGCTATGATGCATGAAATCCTGAAGTCGTGCGTATGGGATCCTACTTTGGGTTAATCCCCAACAACCAAAGCATTGGTGTTCTTCACGGCATTTAGAAGTACATGTAGCATCCCACGCAAAGCAATTTCAAAATTTGCGAGCCCGCGATACTAACTTCAGTGCCAGGTCTATGTCCCATGAAACCGATACGAATATGCTGAGTTAGCTGTTAATGATTTACGGACACGCAAAGTGATCTGTTCTTTCGTTGATACCTAAATGAAATTACGGAGTGTATCTATCAACTGTGATAACTTTAAATTGACAATGCTTAATTCTCCAATAACATCAAAATTCGACAATCAAATGGCGCAGTCTCGAGTCTTGGGTTTGGTGGATGTCCAATCTGGAGTTACATTTGACTAGTTACGTAATGATTTAGCTGATGCAAGCTACATAAATCATAGTAGAATTTTGGCAAATGAAATGGTTTTAGCAATGAAATTAGAAGACGTATACGGCGTTTCGGCTGTTCCTCCACCGTCCGCTCTGGTTTTTCCTGGTCAAGGGTCGCAATATTACCGCATGGGCGAGGCGTTGTTTCGAAAAGACGAACTGTTTGCGGAGATTTTGCAAGACCTAGATGCAGGGTTAACACGTTTTGGCCATTCGTCTGTTTTAGGAGAGCTGTTCAGCCCTCGCGTGACTAAGGCAACAGCCTGTAATGACTTATGCTTCACCCATCCGGCGCTTCTGTTAATCGAAATTGCGGTGGCACAGAGACTTTTAAGGAGTGGAATCGTCCCTAAGGCGGCTATTGCTGTGTCATTAGGAGAGTATGCAGCGTCCGCGGTGGCGCAAGTTTTGTCACCTGACGAATTTCTAGACTGCATTGCGCGCTCCGCGCAGGTAGTTCATGAACTTTGTCCGCCCGGTGCAATGTTAACAGTTATGGCGAATGAGGAAGATGTCCGCCACCTATCCGGAGTAACGCTAGTAGGCACCCAAGGGGTGGGCAAATTAATCTTAGGGGGGTCGGTTGACTCAGTTGAGGACGCGAAGCGCGAACTAGAGGCCCGAGGCATCTTAGTTGTTGAATTGCCCGTATCGCGGGCATTTCATACCAGTGATATGGATCTTGCGAACAAACAAATCACTCGGATATTCCAGGGCCGCTCCTATCAACTGCCAAATATTCCAATCTTATCGTCGCGGTTAGGAGGACGACTGAGCGAGCCAAGTGCAGCCCACTATGCGTCGGTTGGGCGGGACGCTATACGTTTTGACGCTGCAGTCGAAGTGCTTGAGTCAGAGTTTGATCCTATGCGGCTCATAGATGTTGGCCCAAGTGGTGGGCTGGCAACAGCGGTCGCGCAAACGTTAAAGTCCGATGCGCACTGGCAAACTTGTCCGATCCTATCACCGTTTTCGGACGATGAGACGCAATTTTTGCGACTGAAAGGAATTGTGGAGGCTCAAAGTGGTAAGGCGGTTCATCCAAAAACGGGTGAGAAATACGGTGACAGGAATACCGTGAGAAAGTGTGCTGTTGTTTTCGCTGGTCAGGGTTCTCAATTTACTGGTATGGGTAAAGACTTATTCGACCAGTTCCCAAAATTGGTTGCGCAGGCTAACGCAATTCTGGGATACTCGGTTGCCAATTATTGTCTTACCAACCCCAATGATTGCCTCTCGGATACGCGTTACACCCAGCCGATGATTTTTGTTTTAAACGCTTTAGCCTATGAGGCATGGAGGCAAGAAAATAACGAGCCGGACGTTTTGGCGGGGCACTCTCTTGGTGAATTGAATGCACTCCATGCAGCTGGTGTTATGAGTTTTGAAGAGGCGCTCCGCATTGTCAAAAAACGCGCTGAGTTGATGGCTGAAGCACCCGAAGGCGCTATGAGCGCTGTTATTGGGCTCAATGATGCGGCGATCCAAGCTGTTTTGACTGCGGAGAAGTTGACCAAAGTTGATCTGGCTAATCTGAACACCGAAGCGCAAGTTGTAATCAGTGGAGACCGGATGCAGGTGCTACAGGCATCGGAGCCTCTGGCAGCCGCAGGTGCGAAGGCCGTAATCGCTCTGCCGGTTAGCGGTGCTTTCCATTCGCGACTAATGAAGGAGGCAGAGAATGCGTTTGCGGCATTCCTAAAGCGCTTTAGTTTTCAGGCGCCACGATTGCCGGTGATTGCCAATACTAGCGCTCAGGCGTACTTAAACCAAGATATAGCCGGGCAAATCGCACGCCTACTGTCGCGCCCAGTGAATTGGCGAGGCTGTGTGCAGCACATGTTGGAGCTAGGGGTTACAAGCTTTGCTGAGTTGGGGCCAAAACCCGTTCTCACAACGATGATCGAGGATATACGCAACAGTTGGGTGACGTCGGATCTACCCCCGGCTACAATCCCAGTTGAGTCTAATGCGCCGCGGCTAGCACCCGCGCGCGACACAGAATTCGAAAGGTCACCCATTGAGGCTCCGGTCGCTGTAACAAAGCCCATAGCGGAAATTGCCGCGGAAACGTTGGGTAGCCAACGTTTCCGCGATTTTCATGGCACTAAGTATGCCTGTGTATGTGGTGCAATGGTGCATGGTATCGCCAGCGAAAACTGGGTGATCGCAGCTGCTAAAGCTGGCATTTTATCTTACTTTGGGACTGGCGGTCTGTCACCCGATCGCGTTCTTCAGGCGATTCATAAAATTCAGTCCAGCCTTGCAAACGAGGAGCCATATGGGTTCAATTTGCTCAACGGATCGCATGAGGCAGCGCTGATTGACCTGTACCTTGCCCACGGCATTGAGCGGATCGAGGCGTCGGCCTTTATCAAGGTCACTCCTGATCTTGTGCGCTACCGCCTCGCGGGGCTTAGCCGTGATGGTCAACATGTGCGGGCCAAAAATCGTATAATGGCAAAGTTATCGCGGCCTGAGGTGGCGCTTGAGTTCCTGCGCCCTGCGCCTGAGGAGCTGGTACAAAAACTTGTTGAGGCCGGCAGCGTGACAGCAGAGCAAGCAGAGCTAGCACGTCGCATTCCTATGGCTGACGATATTTCGGTTGAAGCGGACTCCGGTGGCCACACGGACAAAGGCAACTCCTCTGTGCTATTGCCCGCGATTTGCCGCCTCAGAGATCGGGTGCGCACTGAGTTCGGCTACAGCTATCACGTGCGTATTGGCACTGGGGGTGGGATTGGCACGCCCGACGCTGCAATTGCTGCACTAATGTTGGGGGCGGAATATATTTTGTCAGGCTCAATCAATCAATGTACAACCGAAGCAGGGACCTCGGACCTGGTCAAAGAAATGCTGGCCGCTGCGGGAGTTCAAGACACCGCCTATGCGCCGGCAGGCGATATGTTCGAGATTGGCGCCCAGGTGCAGGTCCTGCGGCGCGGTGTTTTCTTTCCAGCCCGTGCCAACAAGCTTTTTGATCTTTATACGCATCACGACAGCTTAGAAGCTATCAGCCCAAAAGATCGCGCTCAAGTTGAGGACAAGATACTGCGCAAGTCCTTTGACGAGGTTTGGCATGACTGCGAGACTTATTGGCCGCAAGAAGCTGTTGAACACGCCATGCGTGTTCCAAAACAAAAGATGGCATATGTTTTCCGTTGGTATTTTGGTCTATCTGGGCGCCTTGCTCTACAGGGCGATATCGATCGTAAATTGGATTTTCAGATTCATTGTGGCCCTTCTATGGGTGCCTTTAACCAGTGGGTTGCGGATACACCGCTGGCAGATTGGCGCACCCGATCGGTCGTTGATGTAACTCGGCATCTTTTAAACGGAACAGCCAAAACATTTTCAACAAGAATATCCGCATTTAATAAGGAGACCTGATATGAGCCTGACCAAAAGCATAATCAAAGCCCGGATCGAAGAAGAAATGCTGGTCACCTATGGCGAGGATTTCACTGATGATACCAATCTTTTTGAGGCGGGGATCATGGATAGCTTTGGTTACGTGCAGCTTGTTGGCTTCCTTCAGGATACGTTTAGTATCGAGTTTAGCGATGATGTCATTCTGACGAATGTGATGGTGAGCCTGGGCCGGATGATCGAAGCTGTAGAGGCCCAGATGCAATTGGCCCAGGTCAGTTAAGGGTGCGCTGACGGTATGTGTGGTATCGCTGGAATACTCAGCTTAAGCGAGGGTGGACGCCCCCCGGTTAAGGACGATTTGATCGCCATGATGGCGCGCATCGGCCATCGCGGACCGGATGCCGCAGGTTATATGCGCGATCGTCACGCAGCGCTTGGATCAGTCCGGCTGAGTATTCTGGACGTTGCGGGCGGCGATCAACCAATCCGGACAGAGGACGGACGCTATGTGATTGTCTTCAATGGAGAGATCTATAACTACATTGAACTGCGCGAGCGCTTGATCGATCAGGGAGACCGCTTTGTCTCGTCCACTGACACAGAGGTGGTGTTAAGGGCTTGGGTTAAGTGGGGTGCGGCAATTCTTGAGAAGTTAAACGGTGCTTTCGCCTTTGCAATATATGACCGCAAAAATAGAAAAGTTGTCCTCGCCCGCGACCGTTATGGCAAACGCCCGATCTACTACACACGGGTTAACGGGACGTTATATTTTGCGTCCGAGGCGAAGGGCTTTTTGGATATTGAAGGCATATCCTTCGAGACCGATCCAGCTCATCTCGCTACTGTGCTGGGCTGTTGGACACCGATGCCGGATCAAAGCTGCTGGCGTGGGATTGAAATCCTGCCACCGGGCCATTCGGTTTCCATCACCGCAGTCGGAGCAGACACTCCACAGCCGTTTGCACCACTGCGTTTTGCAGAGCCAGAGCCATCAGATTCAAAACAAAACGTCGCCAAGCGCACACGCGACGCCATCACCGAATCCACACGCCTGCGTCTGCGCAGTGATGTTTCGGTGGGACTTTACCTTAGCGGGGGCCTCGACAGCTCGATCATCGCAGCTATTTTATCGGATATGCTGCCACAAGGCTTTCGGTCTTACTCGGTCAGCTTTGAAGACTCGCATCTGGACGAGGCGCCGTATCAGAAGATTGTCGCGCAGCGTTTTGGGGCCTCGAACAACAGCTTACCGGTTACTGCGCGAGATATCTGCGCGGCTTTCCCAGATGCAGTCTACCATGCCGAGATCCCAGTTTTCCGCACTGCATTTGTTCCCATGTTCCTTTTGTCTCGCCACGTGAGCGATGATGGCACCAAGACGGTTTTCTCGGGTGAGGGGGCAGATGAAGCATTCTTGGGTTATGATCTCTTCCGCGAGACCTATCTGCGCCGCGAATGGGCCAATCTGGACTTGGCAGAGCGGAAGGCCAGGGTGGAACGGCTTAACCCTTATCTCGGACACTATAGTGACCATTCGCATGGAGCGCTTCTTGGGCTGTACGAGAATTACCAGACCGAAAAGATGCGGGGACTCTTCAGTCACGAAATCCGCTACCAGAATGGCAAATTCGCCCAGCGACTTCTGGCGGATACCGAGCTTGGGGCGCAGGCATTCGAGGGCCTCAGCGTATATGCGGAAAATGACCAGTTCTTTGCTGGTTCCGATGCTTTGCAGCGTGCGCAATGGTTGGAATACAAGACACTGCTTTGTGGGTACCTTTTATCCACGCAAGGCGACCGGATGGGCATGGCGCATGGTGTTGAAAACCGCTGTCCATTCCTTGATCCCGCCGTCGTAGCCATGTCTGGTGCGGTTAATCGACGGTTCGACGGTATATGGCAAGAAAAGGCGGTGCTCAAGCAGGCTTTCCCAGAACTGCCTGACGAGATACGGGCTCGCCACAAACATCCCTATCGCGCTCCTGACAGCGCCTCTTTCGTGGCGGAGCAACCTGATTATCTAGAGTTGGTTCTGTCGTCAAGGGAGCTGGCGCGCTCAGGTCTGATCAACGTCAGCTTTGCCGAGCGGCTGGTGCGCAAGATAATGACCTTGCCGCCCGAACGTATCAGCGTGCGCGAGAACCAGGCCTTCGTCTACCTAATCACATTCCAGATGCTGCAAGAGCAATTCGTGACCCGCCGCGCGACGCCGGTTGCGGACCGGGCAAAGCTTGAGGCGCGGTTGACTACTCAGCTCGACACTCTGGAGGCGGCATGACCCAAACGCCAGAGCCCATTGCTATCGTCGGGTTAGCCCTGAGAGTACCAGGTGCCGAAAGCCTGGATGCGTTGTGGGATATTCTCTCGAACGGGCGTTCTATGATTGGGGCGTTGCCTTATGAGCGGCGCAGCGCGGGGTTCCGAGCGGACGAGGATTACTTCGGTGCATTCGTCGAAGATGCCGACGCCTTTGATCCCGAATTTTTTGGGATTTCTCCGCGCGAGTCGGGCAATATGGACCCGCAGCAGCGCTTTGGGCTTGAACTGGCATGGAACGCGTTCGAGGATGCAGGCATCCGGCCGTCCTCACTGGCGAAATCTGACACCGGCGTGTTCATGGGTATCTGCCACTGGGACTATCTTGAGATGTTATCACGAGCCGATATCTCTGTGGAAGCGCATCGCGCGACCGGCGTTGCACCATCAATCGTTTCAAATCGGATCTCTTACCAGCTTGATCTACGTGGCCCCAGCGTGACTAACGACAGCGCCTGTTCCAGCTCTTTGGTCGCGATTGAGCAAGCCACGACCGCCTTGCGCGCTGAGCAGTGCAGACTGGCGTTGGCTGGTGGAGTGAACTTTATCTGGTCGCCAGACCATTTCCGGGTCTTTTCCAAGAACGGGATGCTGTCCAAGACCGGATCTTCACGCGCCTTCGATTCCAAAGCTGACGGCTATGTGCGCGGCGAAGGCGGTGCAGTGTTGGTCTTGAAAACGCTAAGTGCTGCACGTGCGGATGGGGACCCGGTCCATGCTGTAATCCGCGAAGTGAAATCGAACCACGGCGGCCACAGCGCAGGCCTGACGGTGACCAACCCAGAAGCGCAGGCGGATTTAATTGCGCAGGTTATGCGGCGCTCGGGCGTGCATCCAGTGACGTTGGATTATATTGAAGCACATGGCACTGGCACCCCTGTGGGTGACCCGATTGAGGTCCACGGGTTAAAAAATGCGCTTGCGCAGCTTTATGACGAGGCAGGAGATACACCAGAGCCCGGCCGTACAGGGATAGGTTCCGTCAAGACCAACATTGGACATCTTGAGGGCGCTGCGGGGATCGCTGGCGTTCTGAAGATTATTGCAGCGATGAAGGCAAAGGCAATCCCGCCAAACGCTGCCTTCGAGGAGCTAAACCCGCTGATCAAGCTTCATGACGCACCCTTGCGCGTTGTCTCAAATCTTGAACCCTGGCCTGAGTTACCGGACGCGGCGCCGCGTCGCGCAGGGGTTAGCTCCTTCGGATTTGGCGGCACCAATGCCCATGCGCTGCTGGAGGCGGTGCCAACGACACAGGACGATAACAAGACCCCGAAGAAAAAGCTGACCTTTCCCCTATCTGCAAGGTCTGAAACCGCATTGCGCGCCCGTGCAGATGACTTAGTGACCCACCTTAAATCGAATTCACAGCTCGGTCTCATCGACTTGGCCTATACTCTGCAAACCGGTCGGGAGGATATGGGTACCCGCCTTGTAGTGCGCGCTCGCAAAATCGGCAAGCTGATCAAGGCGCTCAAGGCATACGCAAATGGCAAGGCGCATCCTGCTCTTTTCACCGCTCAGGCGCTTGGTCCAAAGGCGCGCATTGCAGCTTGGCTGCAGGGCGGCGCGGCGAAATGGTCAAAGGCAGCGTCAGGCAAGCGGCTGCATCTGCCCGTCTACCGGTTTGAGCGTCAGCCTTATTGGTTTGAGGATCGTAGCCTGATCACGATAGTTCGTCAGGGTGACAAAGTACGCTGTCGTGTGCCTGCAGGCCATCCAATTCTGGCCGATCATGTGATCGGCGAACAGCCGATTTTGCCCGGGACCGCCACGGTCAGCCTTGTCCGCGCCTCTGCAGCCCTCGTCCGGCAAAGGCCTGACGTTCTGACCAAACTGCGCTGGCTGCGCCCCGTCGTTGCGGATGAGAAGGGCGTAGAACTGGATATTTTTTTCGATGCAGGTGGCAAAGTGTCCGTGCGAGATGCCGACGGTCAGGCGGTCTTTCGCGCGACTCTTCCTGACGACGCGCCAGCATTGTCAGCTCAGGCGCGCCCAGATTGGGGACCCAGCGAACCGCCTGCTCTGCTATATGCCGACCTTATGACCGCTGGTATCGCCCACGGTCCGGCCTTTCAGGTGGTCGCTACATGGCACCAAAGCGCAGACCGAGCGACTGGCGTATTGACGCCAATCCCTGAGGTGTTCCTGAGTGCAGAGCCCGTGCATCCGATCCATTTGGATGCGGTGATTCAGGTGGCATCGCGGATCTCGTTGCCAAACGGTTCCCCAGGCGCTCCATTCGCGGCAGAGCGGATTGATTTTGCTAGTACGGTTGGTGATGGCAAAATGACCTGCGAGGCTATAGCGACTGGACAGGGCGCTTTCGACGGCGCGCTTTTTCAGGATGGCGTGCCTGTCGCCCAGATCACCAGTCTTGTGACGCGGCCCGTCGTCCGACCTGCCACCAGGGACGGCCTAAACACAAAGCCTTGCCTGATTGCCTTGCCTCAAGGGACGTCTTGGGAGATCGCTGATCAACGGACACCTACTGGTATTCGCACAACCCTCGACCAAGCCGATCCCGACGCCATCGCACTCTGTAATGATGCAGGCGACCAGCGCGAAGTCACAGTGCCCGATGGGGCGGACTCCAAAGATATTGCCTGGGAAGTATTTAAAGCCGCTCGTGATATCGTATCCCAACAAACTGGGCTGCTCGTTTTGCGTATTCCTGACACCCATTCAGGGCTTCGGCAGGTGCTCCATCCGATGATAAACTCGTTGTTGCTAGAACGGGCGTCGTGCGAGCTGGTCCATTTTGGCTCGGACAGCGCCGTGCCGCTTGATCCACCGTCATTTAGGCTCGCTGAAGCGCCCAAACCAAATGCAAATGCCATCATCGAAGGCGGGGTGTTCTGGATATTGGGTGGCACTGGTGGTCTTGGCCTGATCATGGCGCAGCACCTAAAATCGCAGGGCGCACGCGCCGTGATCCTTTCAGGCCGCACCGCCCGCGATATGCCGGGGTTCGAAGTGTTGGCCTGTGATGGCACCGATCAGGCGGATCTGCAGGCTACTTGGGCTAAAATCACTAATGAATATGGTCAGATCAACGGCGTCATCCACGGCGCAGGGCTTGTGGAAGATGCCCTAGCTAGGAACAAGTCGCGCAGCAGCTTCGACCGAGTGTTTGATGCCAAAGTCGCGACTATGACCAATCTGGTTTCGTTTGTACAGAAGGAGCCGCTCGATTTCCTGATCTCGCTAAGCTCGGTCGCAGCGGTGCATGGGGCAATGGGCCAGTCCGACTATGCGGCCGCAAATGCGCGGCTGAACCAAATGACGACAGAGTTGGCGCAAAACGTTGCGTTCCCTGTGACCTCGATCGGCTGGACGCTCTGGGCAGAGGGCGGGATGCAAGTGCCAGAGCGTGTGGCTAAAGGCATGGCCGAGCGGATGGGTACAAGGCCGATCCCGACACGGTCCGCTTTGCAGGTGCTAGAGGCTGCGATGACTGGCGATTTACCCACCCATGCCGTCGTGGGCTACGGTGACGCCGACCGGTTTGCTACGTTCTTGAATACACGCTCGAATATCCTGTCGGAGACGCCCAACACTGACAGTGTCCGAGTGACGTCTCTGGACCGCGCATCAATTCTAGCCGAACTGGGCCAGATGCTTGCTGACACGCTTGCGATGGACCCCAACCGTATCGACCCCTCGCTGAACTTTGAAGCATACGGGTTTGACAGTTTATTGGCCGTCGAGATGGTCGAAAGGATCGAGGCATGGACGGCTGAAACTGTCTCAAGCACGCTGTTCTTCGAGGCGCTGGACCTTAACGGTGTAGCTGACAAATTGATTGCAGACATTCCAGAGACTTTGTCGCGGCTCACTTCAACGGATGAGGTTTCTAAAGCGCCTGAACCAGTGACAGAACCAATTCCATTAAGTCCGCCAGAACCACGCATCCAAAGAACGCCAGCCGACAATAACCGTGATATCGCCATCATCGGCATGGGGGGGCGCTATCCCGGTGCGCGCGATCTTGGGCAATTCTGGGAAAACCTTAAAGCGGGCCGCCACGACTTCACGCCCATTCCCGAAAACCGCTGGCCACATGAACAGATATATTTCCCCGAACGCAGCGTGGCAGGCAAATCCACCATCCAAACTGGCGGGTTCCTAGCGGATATCGATAAATTCGACCCGCGCTATTTCGGGATCTCACAATCAGACGCCGAATGCATGTCGCCCGAGGTGCGACTCTTGCTCGAATGCGCGGTGGAGACATTTGAGAACGCTGGCTATGGGCGTGAAACCTTAGCCGATCAGATGCAGGGCGATGTAGGTGTACTCGTCGGTACGATGAGCAATCACTACAATCTCTATGGTGTCCAAAACATGTTGACGCGAGGCGCACGCGCTTCGGGTAGCTACACCGGCACGATCCCCAACATGATCTCTTATTTTTACCGCCTCACAGGGCCGTCGATTTTTGTGGATACGATGTGCTCGCAGTCGCTGACGGCAGTGGATCTGGGTGTACGGCTTTTGCGCGAAGGGCAATGCCGGATGGTCCTGGCGGGTGGGATTAACCTGCTGTTGCACCCGTTAAACCTGATCTCGTCATCGCAAGAGCATTTCACCTCTAACAGGGCCGAGGTGATCCGCAGCTTTGGTCTGGGGGCCGATGGTACCATTTTGGGCGAGGGTGCAGGGCTAGTGCTATTGAAGCCGCTGGCCGACGCAGAGCGAGACGGCGATAACATACAAGCGGTGATCAAGGGCACGGCAATGGCTAATGCGGGGCCGCGTAATGGCTTTACCGTGCCTAACCCTGCGATGCAGACCAAGGCGGTCAAAGATGCGCTTGCCGATGCTGGGCTGAGGCCGGACGACATAAGCTATATCGAAACCCACGGCTCTGGTACGAAGCTGGGCGACCCCATCGAGATCGCAGCGCTGAAGTCGGTGTTCGGTCGAGACGGCGAAATCCCAATTGGGTCCGTGAAGTCAAACATTGCGCATCTCTTGGCAGCGGCAGGCGTGGCCGGTCTGACGAAGCTGGTGCTGCAGCTCAAACATAGGCAAATTGCTCCGTCGTTGCATTCAGTGGCGTTGAACCCAGCGATCCCCTTTGATGACACGCCTTTCACGGTCAATCAGGCTTTAACCGAGTGGCGCGCAACAGCGCCACGGCGTGGCGGGCTAACCTCGATCGGGGCTGGGGGCATGAATAATCATATGATTGTTGAAGAACGAGTTGCGCAACCTTATCAAGCGTCGTCGGACGGCCCCCGCGTGATGGTGTTTTCGGCGGCATCCGTGTCGCGACTTTCCACGATCATGAAGAGGATGCAGGCTTGGCTTGCCGCTAACCCCGGGGCCGATCCCGCCCGAGTGGCCTACACGCTGCAGGTAGGCCGGACTAATTTACGGTCCCGCGCGGCCATTGTGGCCGAGGACCTTGAGAACTTGGCGGATCAGATCGAGGCCTATCTGGCAGGCCAACCGCACAGGTTTTACCTGTGTGAAGATGTACTCGCAAGTCCCTCCGTGTTGAAGGACCGAGGCACAGCGCCCGAGGCTGTGGCGCGCGCGTGGGCCAACGGGCAGTCGATCAACTGGCATGCGCTTTGGGGGGGGGCCGCTCCGCAGCGGATTGAGTTGCCGACTTATCCGTTCGAGCGTGTCAGCTGCTGGTACGATGTTTTCGATGACGCGCCTAGTGTCCTGAACCCTCTGACATTTCAGCGGCGCCTACATCCGCTATTGGCGGACAACACGTCGGACCTATCCGGTGCGTCTTTTGAAACGACTTTGAGGACGGATGATCTTCTTGACTACGTGACTGTCGAGGACGGCACCCAAACCATTACCCCGTGGCTTGCGCTAGATGCGGCCTTTGCAACACTTGATCTCGCTGGACGGAGTACCGCCAGACTGACGAGAGTGAAATTAGACGTCGGGGCCCTGAACGAAGGTGCGGAAGTTAAATACTCGACCCAAGATGGCACCTTGGTGGAGGCACGCGCGCCAAACGGTTTATGGCTTTCGGCTAAGGCTGCGTCGAGCAGCTTGTCCAGTCCAGCCCCTGCAGCGCTATCTGGAACAACTTGGACGCAAGATGATATTGCGCTGATTTTTCAGGATGTTGGAATTCAGCGCGGGCCCTATGCCCAAGGCCTGTCAACGTTCATGTACCAATCCCGTCGCTTTGAGGCCGAGATCTACACCTGCGACTATCGCCAAGACTACGATACCAAGAACTCCCGGCTTTCACCCGCGATGCTGATTGCTCTCGGTGACCTTTGTCGGATTGCGACTAAAGCGGCTGGCGCTCAGGATTGGCATCGCGCACATCCCGCGCAGCTTGCTGTGCTCGAACTCGGCGATGCGAGCCAAACCGCGACGCGCCTGGCGGGCGAAGTAAAGGTATTAAACGGGTCTTACACGCTCGACATCTTGTTGTTGGATTCAATCGGGCAGGTTGTCGGTGAGGCGAGGGGTGTCACCTTATTCGGCGCAACGGCCGTTGCACAAACCGACCCACACCTTGAGGCCGTCGTTGTCACGCAAAGCAAGCTGGAAACTGTGCGCGGTATCGTGGCCGGTCTGCTGAGCTACCAAGAGAGTGAGATCGATCCGTACACGCGGTTCCACGACATGGGATTCGATTCCATTTCGTTGTCGAGCCTCACGGATCGGCTGAACACGAGTTTCGGAACACATCTGACGCCTGCACTATTCTATGACGTGGCCAATATTGAACAGCTTCTGCCGCAGCTTCCAGACCCAAAGGTAGGCCACGCATCCGCGGAGGCAAGGCCTGAGCCACTGCGAAATGACGCAGCCTTAGTGCAAACACCAGCCGGAGACGATGACGTTGCGCTTCTTGGGATGGCAGTGCGTGTGCCCGGGGCGGATACGCCGATGGCCTATTGGGACCTTATCGCGCAGAAACGCTCTGGCCTTGGGTCATTGCCACTGGAGCGTTTTGCGCCGCACACACAAACTCAATTCGCTGCTGCCGGTCTGCCTCCTAAGGGGGGATACTTGAGTGATATTGCGCGCTTTGACGCGGATTTCTTCCAGATTTCACCGCTCGAGGCCGAGGTGATGGATCCCCAGCAACGGCTGGTTCTTGAGGCCGTTTGGCACGCGCTAGAGGATGCAGCCCTGCGCCCAGATGCGTTGCCGCCCAAGACCGGTGTTTATGTTGGCGCTTCCAGCCTCGATTACGCTACCCTGATGCGAGCTGAGGGTGTCGTGGCAACGGGTTATGCTGCGACGGGCAACTCCTTAGCGATGCTGTCCAACCGGATATCGCACCTTTTTGACCTTCGCGGCCCCAGCCAAACGATCGATACTGCGTGCTCTAGCTCGCTTGTCGCGGTGCACCGGGCCGTGCGCGCGTTGAAATTGGGCGAGTGTGACGCAGCCATTGTGGCAGGCGTAAACGTCATGCTAGCGCTTGAGGGGTTTGTGGGGCCACTTGACGCAGGGATGCTGAGCCGGCGCGGGCAGTGTAGCACTTTTGGCGCGGATGCGGATGGCTATGTCCGGGGCGAAGGCGTGGCCGCTGTCATCCTGAAGCGCGCGGAGGATTCGCGTGCACACGGTGATCCGGTCCATGCGCTTATCGTCGGTAGCGCCGAGAACCATTGTGGGCGCTCAGCTTCGCTCACAGCACCACGCACGCAGGCTCAAGCAGATCTGGTTTCCGAGGCGATGTTTGGCATTGATCCTGCAAAGGTTGCAATGGTCGAAGCCCACGGAACTGGCACACCCCTGGGCGACTCTGTCGAGGTTGACGGGCTCAACCGCGCGTTTTCGGACTTTGGAGTAGCTCCAGCCCAGATCGCTATCAGCTCTGCCAAATCCAATATTGGTCATCTCGAGGCCGCAGCGGGGCTTGCTGGTTTGATCAAAGTGGTCTTGTCAATGAAGGCCGGCAATCTGCCGCCCCACGCAATGGACGGCGCTCTGAACCCGCATCTCAATTTGACTCAAGGGCCACTGCGGATCTCTGACGCGCTTATGCCTTGGCCTCAGGAGCGACCACTTGCCGGTGTCAGTAGCTTTGGGTTTGGCGGGGTTGGGGCCCATGTGGTCCTGCAGCGACAAAGCGTGGAGCAGATCCATGATGCGGCCAAGCGTCCCCATCTTTTTGTGCTGAGCGCCCAGACCAGTTCGGCCCTTGCGCAGTTGGCCGCGCGGTTCTTGGAACATACGGAAACGTCACAGTTTGATCCTGCGGCGCTGGCGCGAAGCTTACGCTTTGGTCGCCAGCCGATGCGAGAGCGCGTCGCCTTTGTCGCTACCACCCAAAGTGAAGTTAAGGCGGCTTTTGAAAAGGTTGCTCTTGGGAACCACGCCGGCCTATGGAGTGCGACCCTGCCGGGAGCTAACGCGATGCCTCAATCAGAAGCACCAAACACATCGCGCGACTGTTCGACTTTAGAAGCAGCGGCAGAAGCGTGGTGCAGCGGCCATGTTGTCAACCTGGATGGCGACGACGAAAACGCCCCGCGCCTGCATTTGCCAGTATATCCTTTCGAGGGCGCGCATCATTGGTTCACGACCACTGAGCAAACAGTACTTGCCTCCGCACTGGTGCTTCCCAGCCACGCTGACGCAAACGCCGCACTCGATGACTTGATCAGCGACCGCATATCGCTGGCACAGGTTGCGGGAGTGTTGGATCAGGGCGCGAAGGGACCGTTATAATGACGGGGGCTGTGCATCTATTTGCCGAAACTTGGCGCAGCGTTTCTTCCGACCGAGGCGTCGGTTCGCAACGGGTGCTGCTATTGCCCGATTGCCCAATAGCTTGGAACGGACGTCGTCTTGTCCCGGGCGCATCTGGTTGGGGTGCCGAGGCCGCCCTGGTTGAGGCGCAAAGTGCCGCGCGCGGAACTCCCGAACCTTTGCGCTTTGTCACGACGGACAGCGTCACCGCTTTTGCGCTGGGCGGGCTGTGTAGAACGCTTGAGATTGAACAACAAAGATCTCAGGCTAGCGTCTTGCTTTTGGACGCAGGGGCGAACCTCTCTGAAGCGCTGGCGGCGTCTCCTCTTGCAGGGATTGTCCGCTGGGGTATGACCGGACCAGAGTTTCGCGATTTCGAGACTGTTCCCACTGTTCCGGGTGTCCCATTGGCGCATCCGGGCGACCATATTCTGATAACTGGCGGCAATGGCGCGATTGCAAAATCGCTTGCGGCGCATATCGCGTCCAAAACCAAAAATGTTTCAATCACACTGCTCGCCCGGTCTGAACCGAACGATGCGGCGCGTGCAGGAATGCAGAACCTGACCTCACGAGGCGCGCGTGTGCTATGGCTGAACCCGACTTCTCTGGACGCGATTGGCGATGACATTGATGACGCCTGTCAAACCCAAGGGCCGCTCAAAGGCATCCTTCATTGCGCGGGCGTCACCTGCGACAGGCTGCTGGCGAACCCGGCCCCGATTGACCCAAGCGATGCGCTGGCTGCGAAACTAAATCTTACGCGCGCTATTGATATGGCTTCATCGGAGCAGCCTTTGCGCTATTTCGTGGGCTTTTCGTCGCTTGCTTCTGTGATCGGAAATGAGGGGCAGGCGGGCTACGCGCTTGCCAATGGGGCACTTGATGGGCTGATCGCACAGCGCCGTGACCAAGGGCGCTGTGGCGTCAGCCTATCGGTCAACTGGGGATACTGGCAGTCGGGTGGCATGCGCATAAACACCGCCACTGAGGCACAGCTGCGCAGCCGGGACGGCGTTGCGCCTATGACCGACGACGCGGCAATAGACGGGCTCCAACGCGCGCTCGGGACGGGAGTAACGCAATGTGCTGCTGCAGCCGGCGACGCTGCTAAGCTGGCGGTTCGTCTTACCCAACAGCCCGCCCGCAAAACGAAGGTGTACCATATGACAAACACTGCGACGGCCACCGCCCCACTGTTGGAAAAACTCACTGATCTTATTGCCCGCGCGACAAAACGACCTGCCGAGCAGTTCCTACCAGACGAACCTTTTGCCTCTTACGGGATCGATAGTCTCTTGATCGTTCGCATCCTTGGCGATCTCGAACCCCATTTTGGCAACCTCCCACGTTCACTCATATTCGAACATGCGACGATTGTTGATTTGGCAGGGGCGCTTGCGAAAGGCTGGCCAGAGCAGGCGGCACTGTGGACAGGCAGCGTGCAGCCCACGAAAACCGCCGTAGCGCCCAAGGCCAAGGCCAAGGTAGCCCGAACGGAGACAGCCGAGATCGTGGTTGTTGGCTTCGCTGGGCGGTTCCCCAAGGCAGATTCTGTTGCGCAACTTTGGGACGCGCTTGAATTGGGTGTGGATGCAATTAGTTCTGTCCCAGAGGACCGTTGGGACCACGGTATTGTCTATGATCCTGACCCTAGTGCTGCTTCTCAAGGCCGAAGTTACGCAAACAAGGGCGCATTTCTGGAAAACTTTGCAGCCTTTGATCCAGCGTTCTTTGGCTTGACGCCTCGCAAGGCTCTTGAGATTGACCCGCAAGAACGCCTTTTCCTCATGGCGTGCTGGCACGCTTTGGAGAGCGCGGGTTTACCTCCTTTGGAGGTCGAAGAGCGTACAGGCGCCGTGGGTGTTTTTGCTGGCGTCACAAAATCAGATCACAGCCGCCTCGGTCCACGCCGCCACGCTGATGGCAGCCTGTTTCATCCGTGCGCATCGTTCAGCTCACTCGCCAATCGGGTGTCTTATCACTTGGGCCTGAGCGGTCCTAGCCAACCTGTGGACACCATGTGTTCTGCCTCGCTGACTGCAATCCATCAGGCGAGGCGCTCGCTGCAAGCTGGCGATTGTACGATGGCGTTGGTAGGCGGTGTGAACCTCTATCAAGATTCGAGCAGCTTTGTAGAGCTGTGTCAATCCGGCATGCTGTCCGCCGACGGCCGTTGCCGCAGCTTTGGCGAGGGCGGTGCAGGCTTTGGTCCGGGCGAGGGTGTTGGTGTTTTGGTGCTGACGACAGCAGAGCTGGCTAAGGCGCAAGGTCTACGCGTCGAAGCCAAGATACTATCGACGGCCATTAATCATGGGGGAGCAGCGAGCGGCTATACCGTGCCGAACCCGGCTGCGCAGCGGGCGTTGATAGAAGCAACCATCACTGGTGCGGGCCTGTCATCGCGCGACATCGACTATGTCGAAGCGCATGGCACGGGTACGGCGCTGGGGGACCCGATCGAGATCGAGGGGCTGACTTCGGCCTTTGCAAACACCGGTGGTAGCGGGGGCTGTTGGCTTGGCTCAGTGAAGTCCAACGTCGGCCACCTAGAAGCCGCAGCAGGTGTTAGCGGTGTGATCAAAGCCATTGGGCAGGTGCGGCGCGGTAAGCTGTTTGCGAGCCTACATGCTGAGACAGTGAACCCAGCATTGCGGTTGCAAGACACGCCGTTCGACCTAGTGAGCCGGACGAAGGATTGGCCCGGCAATGACCCAAAGCGTTCACTCGTTAGTTCGTTCGGTGCAGGTGGTTCCAACGCTTGCTTGATATTGGAGGCTCAAACACCAGCAGCGTCCCAGCCCGCGTGGGGTCCACAGTTGATCCTTTTGTCAGCAAAGACCGAGGGTGTTTTGCGCGATCAGGCGCAGGCCTTACTCGATTGGATCCACACAAAAAGGCCGTCACAGGTTGAATTGACTGTCCGTGACCTCATTGAGCAAACGCTGGGCATTGATCACAGCGAAATCCCAATTAATGTGCCTCTACGCGATCTTGGGCTGGGGGCGGCAGATACGCGCCGTCTCGCCGAGGCGCTAGGGGCGCGGGATTTGACGCCTGATGCTACCCTTGCGGACCTGGCTCAAGCGCCCGCGCCGCAAGTGGACGTTGGTGCGCTCGCCTACACACTGCAGACAGGGCGTGTGGCAATGGCATGCCGCACCGGTTTTGTTGTTCACGACACCTCCGGGCTGATCGCTGGGCTGGAAGAGGTTATTTCCGAAAACAGTCCTGCTTTCGTGCTTAACAATGACGACCGGTCCCAAGCTAAGGCGCTGAGTGCGCGTCCCGACATTCAAGCCGCGCTTGCAGCGGCTTGGTCCTCACGCGATCTGGCGCGTCTGCAAGAACTCTGGTGCAGGGGTATCACTCCAGATTGGGTGTCACTTTGGCAGGCTGACACCTCGCGCCCAACACCGTTAGACCTGCCGGGTTATCCGTTTTCTGGCCGACGGTTGTGGGCTGGCGATCTGCCTAGTGCGTCCGATGACCAAGCATTGGCAACACTACCTGCAAGGACCCCAGCAGCACGAACGCCTGCCCTGCAAAAGGCGGTAAAGCCGCTGAGCACCATTTTGGCAATGACGATGAACATGGACGAAGATGAAATTTCGCCATCGGTTTCCTTTGCTGATTACGGTTTGGACTCCATCTTGGGCATCCGTTTCGTCGATGCGGTCAACACCGAATACGGAACCACACTCAAAAGCACCGCGATCTTTGAGCATCCGACCCTAGCGGCGCTCGAGGCGCATATTGGCCCGGTAGACCAAGCATCCGCCCAAGTCAAAGCATCTTACACTTTGCCGCTTACCGAAGACTACGTCGCCATCATTGGAATGAGCGGCCGTTATGCAGGTGCGCCAGATCTTTCTGCATATTGGGATAACATAGCCAATGCGCGACACTGTGTGGGGCCAGTCAAGCGCTGGCCTCTCCCAGAAACTATTGCTTGTCGCAACGGCGGCTTTCTGAACGAAATTGATCAATTCGATCCAACATTCTTCAATATTTCTGGCGTAGAGGCGCGTTATATGGATCCGCAACAACGGATTTTCCTTGAGGAATGCTGGCACGCGTTGGAACGCGCGGGCTATGCGGGAGATGCGGTCCAGCGCAAACGCTGCGGAATATTTGTCGGCTGCTGCAACGGCGATTACCAAGAGCTTTTCCTAGACAGTCCCTCAGCCCAGTCGCTCTGGGGCAACATGGCCTCTATGATCCCAGCCCGCATTGCATACTATCTTGACCTGCAAGGCCCTGCGATTGCCATCGACACGGCTTGCTCAAGCTCTCTTGTGGCGATCCATAACGCCTGTGCGCAGTTGCGTGCGGGAGAGATGGACATGGCCCTAGCTGGCGGTGTCTTTGTGCAGGCAACACCCAAACTTTACCTTGCCGCAGACAAGGCGGGGATGCTTTCACCCACAGGACAGAGCTATAGCTTTGACGCACGCGCCGACGGCTTTGTGCCGGGCGAGGGCGCCGGTGTCGTGCTGCTCAAGCGGCTTAACGACGCGTTGCGTGATCGTGATCCGATCGATGCCGTGATCCTAGGCTCGCAGATAAACCAAAACGGCAAGACCAATGGAATAACCGCGCCCAGTGGTCAGGCGCAGGTGGCTTTGCTGGAAGATCTGTATGCGCGGGCCGGAGTGGATCCAACCGAGCTTGGCATGATCGAGACCCATGGAACCGGCACAGCCCTCGGTGACCCGATTGAGTTCGATGCCCTGGCGCAGGCGCTCGTGCCTGAGCAAGGGGCAGAGCCGATCTGGCTCACTTCGGTGAAGCCCGCCATTGGTCACACGCAGTTCGCGGCGGGGGTTGCTGGGCTTCAGAAACTGGCGCTCAGCCTTAAGGCGGGGCAGATCCCTCCGAACTTATTCTTTGACAAAGTCAATCCTCGCGTGGATCTTGAGGGGCAGGGTTTCGCGGTTCCAACAGTGACACAGCCTTGGCCTACGAAACCGCGCCGCGTTGGTGGCGTGAGCTCTTTCGGTGCAAGCGGTACGAACGCCCATTTGATCCTGGCTGAAGCGCCAGACGCGGCGGAGACGAGTTACACAAAAGCCACCTATCCAGTTTGTCTATCTGCTCGGTCCGAAGGGAGCCTTCGCGCGTTGGCGATGGCGCTGCGCGATTGGGCACGCTCGACCTCGGATGCAGTTCTTGGCGATGTAGCTTACACGCTTTTGGCGGGGCGAGGTCATTTTGAAAAACGGATCGCGTTCGTGGCAGGAGATATTGGCGATCTTGTGGATGGCCTCGAGTCTTGGTTGGCCTGCCAAGACCAGCCTGATGTAGACGTCTGCAGTTGCGCGCGAGAATTCCTTGCAGGGCGGAGCCCGATGCTGAGTGATGTTTTCGCAGGTGACACACCTCGCCGGATAGCCCTTCCTGTGACACCGCTTGACCGGGCAGCTTATTGGGTGGGTGAAGCGCCAAAGGCCGCAGAGCCAACACCGCGTTTCACCTGCACACCGGATGAAGGTGCCGTTCGCGTTTGCGTCCCGGCCATAAGCCCGCTTTTGATGGATCATGCGGTCCGAGGGCAATCAACTCTGCCTGGATTTAGTCTGCCAGAGATTATCAGATCCGCTTTGGGCGGCAAAGGATCATTCGCTTTGCAGGATCTAACTTTCTTGCGCCCAATTACGGCCGATTTGGCGGCTGACCTGTCGATAATCCGTCAAGGCGCGGACGTTATTGTGACTGCCGGTTCGGACACCGTGGCAAGGGCAACCGTGACGGCTGCGGGCCATGTGGATGAAATTACGGTGGCCGCAGGCGAAGTTGTGCGAGACCTCGCTCCGACAGAGATTTACCGGGTTCTGACGTCGCATAGCATTGCCCACGGACCACATTTCCAAGTGCTCAAAGCTCTGTCAGTTGGTACTGACCGTATCCTTGCCACCCTTCGCTCGGGCGCGGACATCCCGGCAGCGCTGGAGCCGACCTTGCTGGATGCTGCTGTTCAGGCCGCCGTAGGGTTTGACATGGAAACGACCAGTCCCACGGTTCCTTACAGTGTTGATGCAATCACGTACCTTCGGACCCTGCCGGCGGAATGCACCGCAGTTATCACTGCGCCCAAAACGCTCTCAGATGGGACCAAAACGGGGCTGAACATTGACCTGCGAGACGCTAACGGCACAACCTGTGTGGCTCTGCGTGGTGTCACTGCGCGCACCGCGACACCCAAAGGCGCGACCCATGCGTTCTTGCCGGTCTGGCAGCCGCTTCCGTGGACCGAAGCAGCCACTCGAGGACTGGAGATCACCCCAGAGGATTTGGGTAACACTCCAGATCTTGCAGAGGCAATTGTTGCAAATCAGGGCTTTACGCTCATTTGTGACGCAAAATTTTTGGGGGTCAGTCACGAGCGCCTCTTGTGCCACAAGCTGCTTGGGTTGCTGCAAGAGCTTCTGAAAGCGGACGCAGAGGCGCAAGACTTGAGCATCCGACTAGTCACGTCCCGTGCAGTGCCATGTGCACCTACGTCAGAGATTGGACAGGGTGCGAGCCTGCATGGGCTCTTTGGCGCGTTGGCCAACGAATACCCACATTGGTCGGTCACATGCGTTGACACCGACGACGCACTGCCGCATGCCCGCAAAATCAGTGGTGCGCCCAACATCGCGATGCGATCGGGCCAGCCGTTTCGCCTTGCGCTCGGGCGGCTGCAGGAATTGCCGCAAGGCGATTCACCTTATAAACCCGAGCATGTCTATGTCGTGATTGGCGGAGCAGGCGGGGTTGGGCGCATTTGGACAAGGCATGTGCTTAAGACTGCAAACGCCCAAGTGATTTGGCTCGGGCGAAGCCCTTTTGATGATAGGATTAGGGGACATTTGCGGAGCTGTGCCACCTCTAGTGCAGAACCAGTCTATATCCAAGCCGATGCACGAGATGCGGCGGCACTAGCAATTGCGCGTGACGAAATACTGCAACGATATGGCCGCGTCGACGGTGTAGTGTTGTCGGCGATTGGATTGTCGGATGCGTCGATTGCGCGGATGAATGCGCAGCAGCTCGATACAGCGCTGACGGCGAAGCTTGATGTGACCGAGGCGGCGTTTGATATCTTTGCCGATCATATGTCCGCCTTCGGCTTAGTTTTCTCGTCTTTACAAAGCTTCTCGCGCATGGCAGGGCAGGGAAACTATGCGGCAGGGTCGACATTTGCGGATACGGTAGCACTGTCGGAGCATGCCCAAGGCCGTGGCGTGACCGTGGTAAACTGGGGCTACTGGGCGGATGAAGGCATTGTCGCCACTCAAGATTACAAGGATCGGCAGGCGCGGTTTGGGCAACTTGGGCTGACACCCGCGCGCGCCATGGCAGCATTGGATTGGGCCATTACGAAGCAGGTACCGCAGCTGGCGATTGCTGAGCTTAGTCCCGGCGCGACCATCAGTCTTGAGGATCCAAACCTTTACCTAACTGAAACCGCAGGCCTGGCATTCAACCTATATCCGCTAGCGCAAAGCCCGGTCCCGGATCCTCGAGTGCAAGACATCTATGGGCGCGTGGGCCCACAGATGGACCAGTATGACCCGCATATGGCTTTGGTTATGCGCGCCGCGATGCAGGAAGTTGGCCTTATTGGCGGTGATCCCAGTGTCGCCGAGGCCGCAATACCTAAGTTTTTGACTAAATGGCTCTATGAATCTCATCGTGTTTTAGATCGCAGCGTTGCAGTGCAAATGACGTTTGATGAAGCGCTTGCTGCTTGGGACACCGCTATGGCCAAAGACCGGGATCATCCCGATCTAAAGGATCACATTGCGTTGGTGGATGCCACGTTGCGGGCTTTGCCGCAGATCCTCTCAGGCGACACTCCGGCCACGGATGTGATTTTCCCCGAAGGCCGGTTGGATCTCGTGAGTGGTGTCTACAATGGCAGCATCGTACCCGACTACTTTAACGAAATTCTGTGCGACGCGCTAGAAGCGACGATCAAGGCGCACATTGCTGCCAAGCCCGGCCAGCGTTTGCGCATCGCAGAGGTTGGTGCTGGCACGGGTGGCACCGCGCGCAACGTTTTTGCGCGGCTCGCGCCCTATGCCAAGCATATCGAAACCTATCTCTTCACGGATCTTTCTAAGGCGTTCTTGATCAACGCTCGTCAGTCTTTCAGTGCTGACGCGCCGTATCTAGACACAGCGATTTTCAACGCGTCGTCCTTGCCCGGCGAACAGGGCTTGGAGGAAGGTTGCTATGACATCGTCATCGCCACCAACGTACTGCACGCCACAGCGGACATCCTACAAAGCGTGAGCAATACCAAAGCGTTCCTCAAACGTGGAGGTGTGATTATGATCAACGAACTGATCCAACCCTCGTTGTTCAGCCACCTGACCTTTGGCTTGCTCGAAGGGTGGTGGGCATATGATGACGCGCCGCTGCGCATGCAGGGCACACCAGCCTTGGCCAGTGCGGCCTGGAATACGGTGCTGACGGTGTGCGGGTTCCAAGCGCAGCGGCGTCTGAACCCCGAAGCCGAAGTGCTCGGCCAGCAAGTCTTTGTGGGCGAGAGCGATGGTATCGTTGCGCGTTACAGCGCTGCGAATGCGGTCACAGATGCCAAACCCGAAAGGGTTGCGGCAATGGTCGCTTCTGCACCGGTAGCAGAAACCTCCGCCCCCACACCTGAGGTACCTATGGCTGACGTAAACATGGAAGCCTTGCAGATCGGTCTGGCCGAGAAAATTGCCCAAGCCATTGAGATCCCCAGCGCGCAGGTCGATCAGAATACGCGATTTGAACGGTATGGCGTGGACTCAATCCTGATTTTGCAAGTGGTCAGGGCTTTGCGGGCCGACTTCCCGTCAGTGACGTCGACGCTTCTGTTTGAGGCGGACACTGTCGCGGCTTTGGCTGATCATTTGGCAAAAAATTGTCCTGGTGATGTGGCTGCATTTGTGGGTGTTGACCCTGTGGCCGCCGCACCTGCCGCGGACTCCTTATTTGCCCAGTCCGCATCAGTTGTGCGCCGCGAGACGCAAAAATCAGCCGCGCCCGAGCGCGCGGTCGCAATCATTGGAATGGCGGGTCAGTTCGCTGGGGCTCCTGATCTCGCAACCTATTGGAACCTACTGTCCGAGGGGCGATCCGCGATAACTGATGCGCCCAGCGATGGCCGCTCTTGGACCGCAAAATCCGGTCAATCGGCAGGTTATCTCGACGGGGCGGACCGGTTCGATCCGCTACATTTCTCGGTTTCTCCTGCAGAGGCCGAGCGCATGGACCCACAAGAGCGGCTCTTCCTCATGGCCGCTTATCATGCGATGGAGAATGCAGGCTATGCACCGCAAAGCTTGTCGCGCCAAGGTCCAGTAGGCGTTTTCGCAGCGGCGATGAACGCGCATTACCCGACGCGCGCTGCCTTCTGGTCGCTGGCAAACAGGTTGTCGTTCCTCTTTGATTTCACCGGGCCAAGTTTGGCCACGGATACCGCCTGCTCAGCGTCGTTGACGGCGTTGTCCATGGCAGTGGACAGCTTGCGTTTGGGGCGTTGTAGAACTGCAATTTGCGGCGGTGTGAACGTTATTGCGCATCCACGCCATATCGAAACCTTGGACCAAATGGGGATCGTCTCGCCTTCGGGGCAGATCAAAGCATTTGGTGCTGATGCGGATGGTATGGTTTCGGGCGAAGGTGTTGGTGCTGTGGTACTTAAGCGGCTCGATCATGCCTGCGCGGATGGCGACCGGATCGAGGCGGTGATCAGGGGGATCGCGATTAATAGCAGTGGACGAACATCTAGTTTTACCGCGCCTAGCCCGAAGGCCCAAGCAGAGGTTGTCAGCCAGGCACTTGCAGATGCGGGCGTATCCCCTCACGAGGTATCATTGGTCGAGGCCCACGGCACGGGCACGCGTCTGGGTGATCCTGTCGAGGTCGCCGGTCTTACGCGCGCCTTGACCGGCAGCCGGGCGATGATCAGCACAGTAAAGCCCAATATTGGCCATTGTGAAAGCGCAGCCGGGTTCGCTGGGCTCTTCAAACTGATTTTACAAATGCAACACCGGCAAATCGTGCCAAGCCTTGGAGCCGAGCCGCTGAATACGGAAATCGACCTAGAAAGCGCAGTTTTTAGTATTCCGTCTCAACTGCAAGAATGGCCAGCGGACGGACCGTTGCATGCGGGTCTAAGCTCTTTCGGGGCAGGGGGCGCAAACGGGCACTTGATACTGTCAGAAGCACCTAATGCGCGCGCGCGGCGACCTCTGGCTGGTCCTCAGCTATGCGTTCTGTCGGCGCGAACGCAGGATCAGTTACGTCAATTGGCAGAGCATTTTGCGTCTCTGGACTCGCGTCCTGAATTTGCAGCGACAGCGCGGACACTGCAGTTGGGCCGAGACCAACATGTGACGCGTCTTGCGGTCGTCGCAAGCGACTGGGACGAGTGGCAACAGAACTTGCGCGCTTGGCTAAGTGGCGAGCCGACGACTGCCAAGTCGGGCACAGTTGCTGCACCGAAACCGTTTTCCAAGTCGGCGGCACAAGCTCTATGGACCGCGAGAGATCTTGCGGCGATTGCTGACCTTTGGATAACGAGTCATGACATTGAGTGGGACGCCTTGTTCACGGAGGATCGCTTGGCACCTGTTGCACTGCCTCTCTATCCGTTCGCGCAAGACAGTTATTGGATCGATGCGCCATCAGATGAACCGCCAAACTCCAAGGCACTTGAAATTGCACCTCCTAGTCCTGGCGGCAGAGACGTGATCGATCTTCTGCGGGCTGAAATCGCGACTCTGCTGAAGCTGCCGCCCGAGAGCATCGACGCCGATGCTCTTCTCGAAGTGTACGGTCTGGACTCGATCATGGTTATTCACCTGACCGAGCAGCTTGAGGCGCATTTCGGCGAACTGCCAAAGACGCTCTTCTTCGAGTACCGCACGCTTCGCAGTCTGGCCGAACATTTGGATGGCTCTTATGATCGCAAGGCAGCTCAAACTCCCACTAGTTCGCTCGAAAATGCGTCCGAAATTGCAATTATAGGCGTGGCAGGGCGCTATCCAGGCGCCGACACACTGGACCAATTCTGGGATAACCTGCGCGCTGGTCGCGACAGCATCACCGAGATCCCTCGAGACCGCTGGGATCACATACCCTATTTCAGTTCTGACAAAGGCAAGGGCAAGACCCGCAGCAAATGGGGCGGCTTCCTGACCGATGTCGACGCATTCGACGCGCCATTCTTTGGGATGCTTCCAAAAGATGCAGAGCTTGCCGACCCGCAAGAGCGGCTGTTCCTTGAGACGAGTTATCATGCGATTGAAAGCGCCGGACATAGACCGGAAACGCTTGGTCAGCGTGTGGGTGTCTTTGTTGGCGTCATGTACGAAGAGTACCAGTTATTGGGCGTCGAACAGACCCTTGCCGGAACGCCGACCGCCCTGTCTGGAAGTCCTGCGTCGATTGCGAACCGGGTATCCTATGCGTTGGATCTGACAGGCCCGAGCATGGCCGTGGATACGATGTGCTCATCTTCGCTCAGCGCGATCCATCTGGCAGTGCAGTCGGTGCAAAACGGCGAGTGCGAGGCGGCGGTTGCTGGCGGCGTGAACCTGACATTGCACCCCAACAAATACCTGATGATGGCCCACGGAGGATTCGAGGCGAGCGATGGACGGTGCCGGGCGTTCGGTGCGGGCGGTGATGGCTATGTCCCGTCCGAAGGTGTTGGTGCAGTAGTCTTGAAGCCGGTTGATGCCGCAGAACGCGACGGCGATCCAATTTTAGCCGTAATCAAGGGATCGGCGGTCAACCATGGCGGTCGTGCCAATGGCTACACGGTGCCTGATCCGGTGGCGCAAGGTGATGCGATTGTAGACGCTTTGACGCGCTCTGGGGTCATGCCGGATGAGGTGAGTTTTGTTGAATGTCACGGCACGGGCACCTCGCTTGGTGATCCGATTGAGATTGCCGGCCTGCGTCGCGCGTATGGCGATACTGCGCTGTCGCTGGGCTCGGTTAAAGCGAATATTGGCCATTGCGAAAGCGCTGCCGGGATTGCAGGGCTCACTAAACTCTTGTTGCAGCTCCGGCACGCTGAGATTGCACCAAATATCCATGCGCATACCCAGAACCCTGATTTGGGCCTTCAAGGATCTGGTTTTTACATCCCTCTCACCTCGATGCCCTGGCCGCAGGGCGAAGGGCAGCGCATTGCGGGGCTGAGTTCTTTTGGGGCCGGCGGCAGTAATGCGCATCTGGTGATCGGTGAATATGTGGGTCTGGATCATGCCAACCAAGAAATCGGACCGAGTGTTTTGCCGCTTTCGGCCGCTTCAACGGATCAACTTGCAGTTCTGGCGCACAACCTTTCGGATCACCTAGAGAAGCATCAGCCCAGCCTAGCGGGGGTTGCCTTTACGTTGCAAACTGGACGCCGCGATCTCAAACATCGTTGTGTAGTTGTTGCAGATAACTTGGCTGACGCGATCAGGGATTTACGGCGCGTTGCGCCCGGACTCATGCCGACAACTGTTGATTTACCTGCCAACTGGCAAAAGGCCGCGCAGGCTTGGCTGGATGGGCTGCCCGCAGATTGGCCAAGGAGCGAGACATGCCAGCCAAAAAGGGTTACACTGCCGGGGTATCCGTTTGCCAAGCACCGATATTGGGGCGTGCCACGCAAATTGGTTGCCACGCCCGAAGCTTCTTTGCAGACGGGTCACATAGAAGGCCTTGCCTGCTTCACCGTAGATTGGAAGCCGGCCGCTGTGGCAGCGACACGCGCGGCCGCCGAACGTCGTTTGGTCGTAAATGTGACTGGATCGCGCTTGGCAGGGGTAAAGGACGCCGAGGTCATTGACCTGAGTCCAGACACACAACCTGGCACTCTCTTAGAGGCCTTGGTTACTGAGCTGGCACCGATCTTTGGAAGCGCGAGGGTACCAAGTGGGCTGCAGCTGGTTCTGCCGAACGATGCGCCATTGTCACTCGTGCATGCTGTCTGTGGGTTTGTCGGCAGCCTCCGGTCAGAGCGGACCGGTTTGCACGGACAGGTGATCCAGATCGCCGGCGATGTTGCTGTCTTGGCAGAAGACGCGCGCAGCGAGGACCGCTTTATCCGTTATGATGGCGAACAACGCCTCGTTCGGGCGCTGGTTTCGCAAACCTCGGCGTCCGTACCTGCGTTCGCACCTCAGGGCGCTGTAATCATTGCCGGAGGTGCAGGCGGCATCGGGCTGCATTTCGCGCGGCATCTGAGCAAGCAAAACGCGGGCGCGCGGCTGGTGCTATTAGGGCGCAGAGTCGCCGACGCACGCATCAACGCTGTCTTGAACGAACTGAAAGATCTAGGTGCAGCACCGAGCTACCACGCGCTCAACATCGCAGACGAAGACGCGCTGGCGCGCTGTTTGCAGGATATTCGCGCAGCGGGCAGTGAGATTTCGGCTGTTATTAATGCGGCTGGCGTGCTGCGAGATGGGCTGTTGATGGCGACTACGTCACAAGACGCGGCCATCGTCGCCGCACCTAAGGTTGCCGGGACACTTGCCCTTGACCGGGCCACGCGAGGGGATCGGCTTGAGGCGTTTGTCCTGTGCTCTTCCCTGGCCGGGTTAAGCGGGAATATGGGGCAGAGTAGCTACGCTTTTGCTAATGGATGGCAAGACGGTTTTGTTACCGAACGAGCCGCGAAGGTGGCCCAAGGGCAACGGAGCGGGCGCAGTGTCTCGATCAATTGGCCTCTTTGGGCTGAGGGTGGGATGACGGTGCCAGAGGCGGCTGCGCGTGCATTGTCCAACCGCTTTGGGTTGGAGGCGATGCCGACAGATGCCGGTATTTACGCATTGAACGCAGCCCTGTATCAAGGGGACGGCCAATTCGTGGTGGGATATGGACGGCCAGAAAAGATCATAGAGACCTTGGACGACGGCACCGCTTGTGCACCGCTTGCGGAGCCAAAACCGTCCCTGCAAAAGCGCCCGCAACCCGTACAGGACGTGCTCGCGGAATTGCGGGCCACTGTGGCTGAGATCGTTCGTGTCGCGCCAGAAGACCTCGATGTTCATGAAGCGCTCGCCGATCTTGGGTTCGACAGTATCGCGTTTACTGAACTTGCGGCGCATTGCACCCAGGCGCTCGGAGTGCAGATTGATCCTAGCCTCTTTTACTCGAACACCACTCTTTGCGAGGTCAGCACGGCGATCACGGAAGAACTTGCCTTGAACCAACCGGATGTTGCGGTCCCCGCAATCCGGCGCACAGAGCCAATGCGGACCCGAGACCCAATCGCCATTGTTGGGATGAGTGGGGCCTTCCCAGGCGCCAATTCGATTGATCAGTTCTGGCAAAACTTGCAGGCCGCCTCCGAAGTCATTTCTGAGATTCCTGAAGATCGATGGGACTGGCGCGCCATTTGGGGGGATCCGAAGTCCGAACCAGGCAAGAGCGATATCAAATTCGGTGGCTTCCTGGAGGACCTGAGCCAATTCGACCCGCTGTTTTTTGGGATCTCACCGCGTGAGGCGGCTTTGATGGACCCACACCAGCGCCTTTTGCTGACCCATGTTTGGCGCGCGCTAGAGGATGCCGGAATTTCGCCGACGGCTCTTGCCAGATCTTCGATGGCGGTGTTCATGGCGACCTCGCCCAGTGATTACGCAGATATGGCACGTGAGGATGGGTTGTTTCTGAAGCAGATGTCGCCGTCAACCATGGTCGGCTCGATCTCACCTAATCGAATCTCGGCCTACCTTGACCTGCATGGCCCCTCCGAACCGGTGGAGACGGCTTGTTCCAGCGGTCTTGTTGCGCTTCACCGCGCAGTTGAGGCTATCCAAAATGGTTGCGACGGCGCCATCGTGGGCGCTATCAATACAATGATGATGCCCCACGCGCATGTCAGTTTTGCGCGGTCTGGGATGCTTAGCCCCGAAGGGCAATGTCGGACGTTCGACGCCAATGCGAACGGCTATGTCCGGTCCGAAGCGGTCTGCAGCCTGGTTCTTAAACCACTAAGCATTGCACAGGCAGATGGGCTACCGATATATGGTGTAATCCGTGGAACGGGCGTGAACCACTCGGGCAAGTCCAGTTCCTTGTTCGCACCAAACGCCCAGGCGCAGCAGGCTTTGATCGAACAAGTTTGGCGAGAGGCAGGCGTTACGCCAAAGGACGTGGGCGCGATCGAACTGCATGGGACCGGCACTGCAGTCGGGGACCCCATTGAATTTGCAGGGATTGCGAAGGCAGTTGAGAGCTTTGTCTCGCCCTCGGGCAGCATCGCTCTGTCGAGTGTCAAATCCCATGTTGGCCATACAGAAATGGCGGCTGGGCTTGTCGGTTTGATCAAGGTGCTCCTGCAAATGCGCCACGGCACATTGATCCCGGACCGGCATAGGCAGGCGGTAAACCCGGCAATTAAGCTAGATGGAACGCCCTTCGAACTGGTCGATGAGATGCGCGCTTGGTCCGCGCAATCCCGGCGAGTTGCGGGGGTTAGCTCATTCGGATTTGGTGGCGTTAATGCACATGTCGTAGTCGAGAATGCACCGGAGCCAAAGCCACTGAGGCAGCAAGCGGAACCGGAGGTCTTCATACTGTCAGCGCAATCTAAAAAGGCCTTAAAGGCCACCGCGCAGAGCGTTCTCAATTTCATAGGCGGCAATCCAGAGGTCAGCATCGAAGCCCTATGCGCGACGGTGCAATTGGGTCGCGCTCCGTTGCGCCACCGGTTGGGAGTCGTAGCAGCGAGCTTGCCGGAACTTGAAGGTGAACTGCGGGCTTGGCTGTCTGGGCGCGCGTCTCTGGTCCTCACAGGGGCAATTCGGGCCGGAAAAACTGGCGGAGTGTTTAATATGGACATAACGCCTGCGGACATGGCACAAACCTTTGTGGCGGGACAATCTGTGAATTGGCGTGATTGGCGCCTTGCAACTGGCCGTGGGCTGCCGCCACGATTGCGCCTGCCTGCGACCGCGATGGATATGCGGCGCTGTTGGTACACGGATGTGGACAAGTCCAAACAGACGCCGCCGTGCCTAATCGGTGAGGGAACCCGCACGTCCGAAGGGTGGCGTTTTGAACTGAGTTTTGGACCGGACGCGAGCTTTCTTACTGATCATGTGGTGCAAGGGAGACAAATTCTTCCTGCTACCGCCTATATCGAGATCGCTCGCGCAGCAGCGGTTGTAATTACGGGCGCGGATGCAGTTGAGATTGCTGGCCTTACGTTCCACTCTATGGTAACGGCGGAAGATGTCACCCGTGGGCTGTCTCTCGTCGTGCGTGGCGACGGTCCCCGCTGGTTATTTGGTCTGGAGGATGCGCAGGGCAAGGTTTTTGCTAAAGGCAAGCTTGGAGCCTGTACCGAGACATATGTTGTCGCACTTCCTCCAATCCCTGCGGCTACTGTGACTTCTGAGGGTGCGCAGTTTTACGAAGCATTCCAACAAATGGGCATCGATTATGGCCCAGCCTTCCGCCTTATCCAAAGCGCTGAGTTAGCGACCGGCCAAGTAGAGGCAAGACTGACTCAGGTGCTCTCTGAACGAGTGTTTGAGGCACAGCTGGCTTTGCCACCAAACATGCTCGATGCGGCGTTACAGACCACGCTTGGCCTAGTGTTGGGGCAGAAGACCCTGCCCACCAGCGTTCCGGTCTACCTAGACTGTGTCCGTGTTTTTGGTCCTTTGCCACGCCAAATTGATATCGCAGTGGCAGAGCAGCGTGGTGGTTCGGGAACTGACATTCAGATCAAAGCTCCGAGTGGGGCCGTGCTGGTCGATTTGGCTGGGCTAAAGACCGCGCCTGTGCCGAGCTGCTCGGACAAGACGCGGGATCGCACATCTGTGCAGCAGCCGTCAGAGGCGAGCTTGGATCTAGTCCAAATGCTCAAGACAATGATTGCAGAAATGGCGCATGTCAGCCCGGACGACATCGCGAGCGATTCTGAATTCTCCGAATTCGGTCTCACCTCGATCAATTTTGCCGAGATGGGCGCAAGGCTTGAAACGTTGATGGGGGCAGAGATCGCGCCGACGCTATTCTACGAAAGCCCGAGCGTTGACGGGCTTGCCGCCCGGCTCAAGCCTGCGCAAGAGGCTCAAATGCCGCGCCCCGAGCCTTTAGCGTGTAATATGCCTGAACCCGCCACTCGTTTGGAGCGCGCGCCGGCACGAAGGGTTTTGTCAGAAGTGCTGGAGGATATCTCGGCGCTCGTTCACATCCCGCGAGACGAGTTGGACGCCGATATTAGCATGGCGGAGTTTGGCTTTGACAGCATGCTTTATGCAGAGCTTGGCAGCCGCCTGAGCTCGCGATTTGCCGTCGATGTCACGCCTGTATTGTTCTATGAGACGGAGACTGTGCGCGATCTTTGTGCGGCTTTGGTAGCGGATTACGGCGTAGGCGCGTCCGAAGAGCCGCATCCAGAGCTGCAGCCTGTTCCAGTCCCTTCGCTTGCTGTGAGCGAGCTCACCGCACAACCAGCGTTAAAGTCCCCCGCAGTCATCACAACTCCGGCGCCCGAGCAAAACAGCACGGACATTGCAATCATCGGCATGAGCGGCGCATTCCCTGGCGCAGACAGTATCGAAACCTTCTGGGCCAACCTAATGGCTGGACGCGATGTCATCACGCGTCCACCCGAATGGCGTTGGGATTGGCGCGCGGTTGATGGGGACCCTCGAACTGAGCAGGGAAAAACCAACGTTCATTGGGGTGGGTTCGCCGACTGCGTCGCTGAGTTTGATACCAAAATGTTTGGTATGTCGCCGATCGAAGCTGAGTTAACCGACCCTCAACAACGCGTGCTGATGACCCATTCTTGGGCTGCGATTGAAAATGCAGGTTACGCCCCTGCAAGCCTCGCTGGCACCAAGACAGGACTCTACATGGGCACCTCGAATTCTAGCTATTGTCGTAACATTGAGGCGCGCGGCGACACCTGCGATGCCCGTTGGGTAACGGGCAATGTTGCCTCGCTAGGGCCGAGCCGGATCAGCCATATGCTGAACCTGCAGGGTCCAAGCGAACCAATTGACACAGCGTGTTCCTCAAGCCTTGTAGCGCTGCATCGTGCGGTCGAAGATCTCAAGGCAGGGTATACTGATATGGCGCTTGCTGGCGGGGTGAACGTGATACCCAATGCGGACATGCACATAGCCTTTTCTTCAGCTGGGATGCTGTCGCCCGATGGGCGTTGTAAAACGTTCGACGCGTCTGCCAATGGGTATGTGCGTGGCGAGGGTGTGGGCATCGTAGTTCTCAAGCGTTTGGACGATGCGCGGCGGGATGGCGATGGGGTTCTCGCTGTGGTCAAAGCCTCTGGTGTGGCCCACGCCGGGCGTGCTGCATCACTAACTGCCCCGAACCCGACGTCGCAGGCCAGATTAATCGCCGAGGTGATTGGTCGGGCGGGTGTAGATGCACACGACATTACCTGCTGGGAAGCGCATGGCACCGGGACGGCATTGGGTGATCCGATTGAGATTGAGGGGCTGAAGTCAGCCTTTAAATCTCGCGGCGTAGAGGGTGGTGGCAAATGTGTCGTTGGTACAGCCAAGACCCATATAGGCCATCTTGAAGTGGCAGCAGGCGTGGCTGGGCTGATCAAAGCTGTGCTTCAGATGCAGCATAGGCGGATTGCGGGCAATCTAAACTTTGAGACGCTTAATCCTGCCGTTAAGATCCAAGGTAGTGCATTTGATCTGGCGCTTGAAACACGCGAGTGGCAGCCAGCGCTCGGCAAGCGGTTGATAACAGGTGTGAGTTCGTTTGGATTTGGTGGCGTGAATGCTTGCGTTCTCCTCGAGGAAGGAGACGTGTATGGGCAAGATGAGGAAAGCGGACAACCTGGTTCCCCGCCAGAGATCATCGTCCTGTCTGCGCGCAGTACCGACGCGCTCGTGTCACAGGCAAAGGCTTTGGCTGATCATCTCGAGGTGCTGCGAAATGCTCCCGATCTATTGGCACGTGTCGCTCACACGCTGCAGGTAGGGCGCGATGCGATGCCGCATCGGTTGGCCTTTGTGGCGTGCTCCATCGAAGAGGTGATTCAGACACTTCGTTCAGATACCACTCACAGCGTGCATGTAAGCCAAAACATTGGTATCTCGGCTTCTGATGTGGCGCTGTTGCAGGATCGCTGGGTAGCCGAAAGGGATCTATCGGCGGCGTGTGATGCGTGGTTAAATGGTTTGCCGGTTGAGTGGGCCCGGTTCCGAGCCGAACCGCCGCGCCGGATCGCGTTACCGAGTTATCCCTTTGCGCGAGACCGATATTGGGTAAGGGCGCCGGGAGCAGTGGCAAAGCCCGCCAATACGCCCAAAACGCAGCTGACATCCAGCAGCCCCTCGGATAACATTGTATTGGCCATAACAGCTGCCTATCTTGGTGTTTCAAGCGACGAGATCGACGGCGGGGCAGGACTGGGTGATTTGGGGATCGACAGCATCGGATTGATGACTATCGTCAGCCGCCTGCAGGCGCAACTGCCTGCTCTGAAATCGGTAGACGGCCTTGGTGAGCGTATGTTGCAGGTCCGCACGCTTAATGCGCTTCAGAAGCAGGTGGACGAGATTACCGAAACAAGTGAGGCGTCTACAGATGAGGATGAAGCGGTTTGTGCGCCGCTGGATCTTTATGTAAACAGCCAGAAATCCGACTCAATGAACATACTGATATCGTGCCCCTTTGTGGGGTCTGGGAATTCAGCATGTGCCACGGCTGGGTTGGTCATCGACGAAAGTCATCCGCTGTTCTTTGACCACCCACTTGACCATGTCTCGGGCTTGCATCTGGCTGAAGGAATAAGCCAGCTGGTGCGCGCTGATGTCCTGTGCCGCGATGGCGCGGACCCCGTTGATCCGGTCTTTTTACGGCGGATGAAGTTTGAGTTCCCAAGTTTTTGCCAAAAGGCTGAGACGCAGATTACAGCGCAGCGGCTGAGCAAGAATGCAGCTCATGACTATCACGGTGAGGCGGTGCAAAATGGTATATTGGTTGCGCGCGGACACCTGTGGGTTGGAGAGATTCCGTACGAATCCAATCCAACACAGCCATCATCCAAAGGGCGTCGCGTCTCGCGGCAGCGCGTAAACAAAAATCTGGCCGAGAACGTGCTTTTGTCTGATCTCAAATATGACGGGATGTCGGCGAGTGCCCTGCTCAGTGTTGCCAAGGCCGCAGGATTTTACAACGATTTTAATGGGCCATTTAGGGACACCATTGTCGTTCTGGAAGCAGTTCGGCAGCTGATGCGGAGCTATGGGACACGCAGCACTAGCAAAGCGGAGAGCTATGGCAGCGTCTCCTTTTTGCGCGATGTGTCTGTGCAGCTCGATCGACCTGTTTACACCAATGAGACAGTAGCATTTAAAGCTTCAGCCGATGATTCCATTGCGGTGGGCGATGCAGCTGTGTTAACAGTGTCCGGTCAGATACTGGAGGCGGTTTCGGGGCGCGAGATTGGGCAATTTTCCACCTCTGCCGCAACGATACCGCGGCAATTGAAAGATGCTTGGGAAGAGCACCGCGCGTTGCCCCAGGCCTGAAAGGATAGCCAATGAAGACACTCAAGCTCATCGCCGTAGATATCGACGGACCCTTGCTAGCAGATAGTTTTGCGCCGCTCTTGAAGCTGAGCTGCGAGTTCTACGGCCTCGACTACACCAAGGAAATGGAAGACAACATGTTCTCACGCAATCGGGCAGAGGCCGTTGCTTATTTCCGGTCACAGTTCAAAGAGGTGCCTGAGGATCTCAAAGGCAAAAGCTCGAAGGAAATGGAGCAGTCTTATTTCGATTTCCGTCAGAACTATCTCAAAGAAAACCCAATAAAATTGGCCGAGGGCGCCGAGGCCCTGATGAATTTATTGTCCAGTCTTGGGGTCAAGCTAGTGTGCTATGGTGGGCTGGATGAGAAATACATGCGGCGAGAGCTAGGGGCGTCGGCGGATATCTTTGAGCAGTATATTTGCACCAATAATTTCCGCCCAGGCGTGCGTGAAATTGTTGAGGACTACTACCAGCTGCCCGCGCATCACGTGCTGTTTATCGATGATGTAAATTTCGTGGCGACCCATGCGCGCCGAATTGGCGCGTGCTTCATCGGGGTGCCTGCGTCCACGGATTGGGGCTTCCAGCGCCAAGGTATGAAAAACGCAGGTTTACCATTTATCTGCTCCAGCTCTGGTGAAATTGATCTCGCTTTACTTAACCATGTGGATGCGCTTGCCGCTGAAAACAAATTTTGGGAGTTTACTCCCCATAGTACGAACAATTAAAGTTTAGGGGAAAAGGCGATGCAACTTGTAAATGTTCTGTTACAGGAATCTCCTCGGACACTTCGCAATATCTTCTTGCTTACCGCAATTTCTGGTGCGGCAAATGCTGCACTTGTTGGGTGTATAAACAACGGCGCGGACGCAGTCTCTCGCGGCGAAGATACAACTTGGTCTTTTGCGATGTTCATCGCTTGTCTGCTGCTCTTTGCAGTGGCTAAGGTGCGTGCAGAGACTGCTGGCAAGGTTCTATTTGATGATGCGATGACTCGCCAGCGCGAGCGCTTAATGGACAAGCTACTTGTTCTGCGGTTGGACGCGTTCGAGCAGATGCGCGGCTCAGACATCATTTCGACAAGCGCCCGTAGTATTGGGCAAGTGGTCCAAGCGTCGGACACGATCGTTTACGGCATGCAGTCGATGTTCATGTTATTTTTTTGCGCGGCTTACCTTGCCTACATATCTTTTCCGGCATTTTTAGTTGTAACTGGGGCGTTTGTATTCGTGGCAATCTTCCGTCAATTGCAGCAGAGTGAGAACAAAAAACAAATGGAAGCATTCTCTGAGAATGACAAAGAACTGTCGAATTTGGTGGCCGAGTCCTTGGCCGGATTTAAGGAGATCAAGATCAATATCAAGCGGCGTAAAGCTTTACGTGCACATTATGCGCGACTAATCGATCTTTCATCGATGTTAAGTTTGCGAGCGACCAAAGAAATCGTGAGAGTTCGCCTTATAATCCAATCGGTTTTCTACCTTGTTATTGCCATGGTTGTTTTCGTGATACCAAAGATAACGGATGTTTACGCTCTCGAAGTGCTCGAGATCACTGCAATTGTGCTTTTTCTTGTTGGGTACTTGGCGGGTTTTTTGGATATATTCCCGATGATTTCGCGGACCAACAACGCCCTGTATGAACTTGAAGAGTTGGAGAAACAACTTGATGCGAATGAAGAGATCAGCCAACACAATCCAGTAAATGACAACATTTTTGAAGTACTTGAATTGCGTAATGTGCAATTCAGCTACTTTGATCCTGATGAAAGCAGGGGCTTCCAACTTGGACCGATTAATATGCGGGTCAATAAGGGAGAAGTGATCTATGTAGTTGGAGGCAATGGCAGCGGTAAATCTACTTTAATAAAAGTGCTTACTGGACTTTATCCGGTGGCTGCCGGGGAGTTATTGTTGAACGGAAAGCCAATAGGCAATAGCGAACTCACGGCGCTGCGCCAAAATTTCTCTCTCATCACTAGTGATTTTCATCTATTTGGTCGCCTTTATGGTTATGAGAATGTTGAGCCCGCTTTCGTTGCAAAGCTCATAGACAAGATGCAGTTGAACGACAAGGTAAGCTTTGCAGATGGAGCCTTTAGTACGAAGGCCCTTTCCACGGGTCAAAAAAAGCGCCTCGCGATGATTACGGCCCTGGTAGAGGACAACGCCATATATGTTTTTGACGAATGGGCTGCTGAACAGGACCCGTATTTTCGGTCGGTCTTTTATACCGAAATCGTGCCTGAGCTGAGGGCAAAAGGTAAAACGGTCATTGCTATCACTCACGACGAGTTTTATTTCGATCACGCGGATATTGTGATACAGCTTGATTATGGCAAGATTAGAGAGTAGCATATAGTTGTGATGATTAACAAATGTATCGAACAACAAAGAATGCATTAATCTAAAAGTTGGAAAGGAAAGAGCTGATGGCTGAAGAGCAAACTGCGACGTTAGAGGTCCCTGTAGCTTCGTTGACTAAAAGCCAGTCGGCTTCGATTATCGACCGTCATATCCTTTCAGCAATGGGTGTAGGTGTTATTCCTATTCCACTGGTTGATATCCTTGGCGTTGGCGCTGTGCAATTGAACATGATCCGTCGGCTCGCGGAGACGCACGGCGTTGAGTTTTCTGAGAAAAGGGCGCGCTCAATAATAATCTCGCTGGTTGGTGGTGCGTTGCCCGTATTTGGTGCGTTGCCATTTGCCTCATTGGTGCAGGCGATCCCTGTTGTTGGGTGGAGTGTCGCGTTGAGTTCTACGGTTATTCTTGCTGGTGCTTCGACGTATGCAGTTGGCAAGATCATGGCGCGTCATTTCGAAAATGGTGGTGAAATGGGCGACTTTGACGTTACAGCCGCACGCGAGCGATTCGAAAATTTGTTCGAGCAAGGCAAAGATGCCGTCAAATCGCTTAGAAAGAAAACTTCTAGCAGTTGAATGCACCATTTTATTTAAATGAATGTGCAAAGATTTGAGGGCTAGCGTGAATGCGCAATTTTCGACCCAGATTGGTGCTAGGCTTGCTGCTGGGGCTGACAGTTTTTATTTACTTTATCCCTGAGACATTTGTGACCGTCCGTCCAGGTGAAAAAGCCGTGTTATGGATGCGCTTCTTTGGCGGGACGCAGACAGACAAGGTCTATGGTGAAGGTCTGAAGATTATCTTCCCTTGGGACGAGCTTTACATCTACGATACGCGGAAACAGACAGTCCAGCATGAACTAGCCGTATTGACGGAAGAGGGACTCACGGTGACGATCGAGTTCGCCATCAGATACCACCCAGATCGTAACCTTTTGGGTGAGTTGCACCAAAAGGTTGGGCCGAACTACGAACAAACTATAGTCATTCCTGAAGTCGAGCATGCTATGCGTCGATCAATTGGATCGCTTCAGACAGAAGAGATCTATTCGCGAAGCCGAGAGATTGTACGCACTGCAGTAGTCGAAGCCATAGAAGAAGCCAAGCAAAGCTTTGTGCAAATAGATGATGTGATCATCCGTTCGGTTACTCTGCCACTTGGCTTTAAACAGGCTGTCGAAGAAAAAGTTCGCCAGCAGCAGCTGGCAGAAAGCTATCGTTACCGTCTCATAGCAGCGGAACAGGAGGCCAAACGTCTAGCCATTGAAGCCAGTGGTTTTGCAGAGTACAACAAGACAATTGAACAAACCCTGACTCCAGATCTACTGCAATGGGAAGGAGTGCGGGCCACCAAAGAAATCGCAATGTCAGAAAACAGTAAAATCATCGTGATGGGCAACGGAAGTGATGGGCTGCCAGTAATTTTGAATGCTGAATAACGAAGGCTGCCGATTTGGATAAAGTCGTTTACGCAGTATATTTAGGTTTAATCACAACAACGCTCGCCGTCATCGCTCGAGTCCTTTGGGGCAAGATCACGCAGCGACCGGTGAAATTGCGGGCGCCGTTCGTGTGGATGATTTTTCTATCGGGATTAGCTGCTGCCTACTTTCACGTGGCTGAGCGCCAGCCTCGCGCCTTAGGTGTCGAACGGACAAAATTTGCCTCAGAACCCAACGCACCTATCAAGATCGCGGCGGTTTGGCCTGATGATCAGTCAGGCTTTTTTGCTGGAGCTCAGCGTGCTGCCCAAGAGATCAACGCCAGCGAGCTAAGCTTTCGGTCCAAAGCTGGGAAGTTGGTTAAGTTTTCTGTTGAGATTGCGAACTTTCCCTATGACGAAAAGAATAAAGCGACGATCGCCCGTGAGGTGATTAAGGATACGCATGTTCTGGGCGTCGTAGGTCACGCAGACGCGGTTAGCGCAATACAGGGCAGTGCAACCTACCATATTTCACAGCTTGTGCATTTTGTGCCCTCGGTTCAGGACACAACTCTTACTTCGATCCCATTCGATGGCACATTTCAGCTGGTCGCCGATGACCACCATATTATTGACGCAATCGCAGATTTTATTGTGGCGAATGGCTATGATAATATCGCAATTGTTGCTGAGCGCGATGAATACGCGCACCAACTTTATATCTACCTACAGAACGAGCTGTCTGTTAATGTGTTAGGGGATGATACAGGAGGGAATCAAAGATTCGCGGGCCAGGTCGTCAGTCCGACTACACAGTACTTGACACATGAAGATTCAGCTGTAGCGAACGACGAAATTATCACAACATTGTCCGAACAAATGTTTGATCTAGTGTTGATTCTTGATGACGATCCAAGCATTATCGATTTTCTCTCGGAATTTATGCGACGCCGTTTGGACCTTCCAGTCATGGTCTTACCTCATACCGCAAGTTTTTATTCAGAGTTCGCGGCTTCTGTTTTTGAAGGTATAGATGATGCGCAAAAAAAGTTGATCTATGTGGTAGACCTAAACGACGCTTTGATCCGTGTAGATCCGATGCTTGGTTCGTTTAGAGAGGCTTTTATAAACAACTATGCCTACGACTCCGTGATGCTTATGGCTGAGATGTGGAAGCGTGCTGGAACGCTCTCGCCACTAGAGGCGTCAAGCAAACTACGCGCTCTTCCAGATTGGGTTTTTGCTGGTCAGTTGGTTGATTTTTCTTCGCATGGTAAGCTGGTTGATCCTAAGGTCGATATACGCTTGTTGGATGATATTTTTTCACACAAAATCTCTGTCACAAACAACTAGGAGGCAAACATGTACTTTGCAGCATTAAGTTATTTCTGTGCTTGTCTGTTAATAGCAATATTCGGTGCCAATAAAAGAATGGGTTTTTGGGGTTACTTCTTTGCTTCGGTTGCATTAACGCCCATCCTAGGTTTGTTACTTTTGTTGGTATCAGGCCCACGCCGCGATTAAACGCTTTAGCCAGCTCCTATGCGTTCGGTTATGTTTGTAAAATAAATGCAGATACACTTATGTTAATTTTGAACAGAGTTTAAGGTGGGCTGTGTGAAGAAAATGACGTTTCGAATTGGAAAAAAATTTTGTGTTTATTGATGTTTAAAATTGTGTGAAAATCGCATCCAGAGTTCAAGGTCTAGCGACGGATTCTATAAAATAACCTGCATTGCCTGACATCGATAAGAGGCGTAGCCATTTTGCTATACCTAATCCTTTATCCTTCCGCTATTTCAAAACCAGCCCCGAGATCATCCAACTTGCAGTTATGCTGTATGTGAGGTTTCCACTAAGCGTACCCTCTCGTAAGGTGTCCTAAAATATGTTATAATATGACACTCATATAGGGGTGTTCAAAATGATAGCAAAAGGTAACGCCACAATCGGTCTAGAGACGCGTTTCGGGCCAAATTGGCCCGGTGTACGTTGCGGTGCAAAAACCAGATCTGGAGGTAAGTGTCAGCGTCCCGCAGTTAAGCAGACGGGCAGATGCACTAGACACGGCGGCAAATCAACTGGCCCTCGAACCCAAGCTGGTAGGGACAAAATTGCTGCTTTGCACACGACGCACGGACGATTAACAAAAGAAAAACGTGAGGCTGCCAGGAAGCGTGCTGAGGTAGGCCGTAAGGTCCGCGCAGAGGTAAAGCAGATTGAAGCAAGTTTGATTGAGCAGGGCGTCTTAGAACGCAACTGGCGCCAAGGCTGGAAGCTATAAAAAGCAAACACGTCATTATTCTGTTGCCAATTGTGCAGCTTTTGCTTGGCTCATCTATATTAAAATCTACTTTAATTCATAATGTTTGATTTCTCACAGATTATGTCACCAAAGTCCCTTGCGCGCATGTAGTACAGATAAAAATCCCCTCTCTCTTCTTTTGGCGATCTTGTTTTCGATAAGTGTAACGCGCGCGCAAGGGACATTGGTGACAACTATAAGCGATCTTTTCTTACTATCTCTTGGATCACTTTCTGTGTCTCTTGGCGTCGTTTTCTTTCTTGGTTAGCTCGGGCTTCAAATTTTATATGCACCACCGGGTTTACATGCCAATGCGGTGGTGAAGAAGGTTTAGGAGGATCAACTCTTTTTAGCCAACCAAGTGCTTCCAATTGTTCAAAGATTACCCGTATCTCATGATCTTTAAGACCGCGCATCTGACGATCACCTCTCTGCACATGACGATTTTTTACCACCTCTAAATGGCGGGCGAGTATGTAACCAGCGAGCGATTGTAACCGATCATGTTCATCAGATAGCGATAAGACCCCACTGTAAAATGCAAGAGCATGTGGAAGTAAAAATTCATGCAAAAAACCAGCAACGCGTTTAGCTGTAGCACCTGAAATTTCTATTGGAATAGCAGATTTTGAGCACTTTGTGCTAGTGGGATCGAAATATTCGACGAAGTGCCATATCAAACACAATCGCGCAAACAAGCCATCATATTTACCTATGTGACTTGCTAACTTCCGATTTATGTTTTCGAGTGTTTGTAAAGATAAATGTTGTGCCTCAAGTTCACGCCTTATTAGCTGAGCGTCCGCTGAAAAAGACCAATAACCGTCTTGTAAAAAGCCATGGGGAACCAGCTTGCGAAGCCAACTGATTAATTTTTCATAGTCTTGGTTGATAGGTGGCATCGGTTCATCAACACCGATGGAAGCAGTATCCAGTAAAATAGGGAATAAACGTTGTAGCAAACCATCATCTACGGCATCGCCTGCTATTTTGCGTATTGGTTCGGGTTGGATGCCACCCAACATTGAAACAGAAACATTATTAATAATTGCTGCACCACGTGTCACACGATTAACCGCATAATTGCCCCCATTATAGCTTCTCAACCAAAAGGCTCTGTCTGCTTGTGCCCCTTTGCCTCCATTATATTTGTCCATGGCACCAAAAAACCCGCTCAACTCATCTTGCAGCATTAATATGCCCCAAGGACTACCCTCCAAGACTTGCTGAGCGGCCTCTACAGTCGTGTCTTCGAGGCGCAGTCGCGTTTGTTTGGGTCTTTGCTTACCTTTCTTCTCCTCAACGTCTAGGGCGTCGAACTTTCTTATGCTTTCAAGCCAAGTTGCCATCATTTTCACATCTAACTTTGATAGAGCCGCTGTAGCACGATCTATAATTGGACTTTTCTTTGTAGAAGGGGGGCCAACAAGTGCACTCCATATTCTAGCACTTTCAAACCAATCATCATGTTGTTTGACTTTTAATCTGACTTGATCTGGAATTGCTGCTGCACAAGTCACTACTGCGCCCATAGCCAAACCCGCAGGGTCAGCGCCCATTTGCTTACCATTCAGAACTGCAAATTCTTCGATAATTTTTGGAAGAAGACCACGAGGAAGTTCAGGAGGGGCGAACTTGTCCCACAAATCTACAGGATCAATTTGATTTTCGTGCACCTCTTTCGCAGGCGTTGCATTCATCTCAGACGTTGTTATCTGCGGAACATTCTCTGCGTCACGTTGACTAAAAATGTTTTTCCACAACACTTTCCAAGCATCTTCAGCCATTCGGCTCTTCAGCAATGACAATGCAGGTGCAACACTAGTTACTGTATGTGGTACAGCACTATTCCAGACATGTGTTGCTTCTTTGGTTGTGCAATCACCTTTTATGTAGCGAAGTGAATAAGCGAGAAATTCGTCCTGAAGTGTGTTGCCAAATTCCACTTTTAAACTGGCAGCAAGTTTAATCCATTCCTCGCGGTCAAGATCATTCGAAGCAAGTTTAAGGGCTTCAGAGAGAAACCTGAGTGTTTCCGCCTCAGTTGCCCTTGTCTGCTCCATGCCGTTATTTGCCAATTCAGGGCGTGAAGGTGTGGGCGTCGAGCTTGCTGCGGGTTGGATTAATTCCTCCACATTCCGAATAGGAAAGTTTGGAAGTGAAGCATCAATGATTGCTTCATAAAGAGTAATTTTCTCATACTGGTATTTGCGACCGTCCGGTAAAACACTTTCAGGGGCGATTATATACCCTCCATCACCTCTCACATCGATGTGACTGGCTATTTTTCCCGTAGACGACCGTATACCGTCAACATGTCTAAAAAAATAATGAATGCCGCCACTGGGAGTGTTAACGATCAATGCTCGAGGATGAGATAATCCGAGGTTCACGATTTGTCGCTCACCTATATTTTTCCCAGTCTCTTTATCAACGTCGCCATCTAAGACAGAAATCCCTGAAGCCCGGCCGGTTGGAATTCCAACAAGCGCATCAGGCCATTGACGCCACCAATTAGAAAGTTGCTCAATTTCTAATGTTGCCGAGTAGAAGCCATTAGCAACAAGTGGCGCTTTTACCTTTTTTGAGTCTAACCGACCAGAATTACAGGGTAAGACGGGCAATCCTAACCTTACTAATTTTAATGCAATCTGGGCATTGAGACTGGATTCGAATACCTGCGACATTTCAACAGACAAAGGGATATCCTTTGGTTCCATTGCTGACTCCATTATTTGTGATTTAAATTTTAGAATTTCTCAGTGATTGATTGGTCTGGCCTTCAACCATTCATCAATTGCCGCTCTGTCATACATTCGAATAGCAGGCGATACATGAATTGGTTTCGGAAAACCACGTTTCTTTTCCCATCTGCGTAATGTCCAAACACTGATGCGAAACAAATCTAAAACGTCTTTGCGGGGAAGTAAGTCCATTGACTGGCTCCTGTTAAAATTAAACTGAAGGGTTCTGTATCAAGCTGAGTTGGATCGTGGCCAGCTGACAGACTCCAGAGTTTTTACGGCGCTCAGACTCCGACGAAAGCGATCCATCTTTCACGATTACACTAGTAATATAGTGCATACATTGTCAATTATAGATTTGAAATATAGTGAATAAAAACAATATGTTATTGGGAATAATTGCAAATTATCCTCGAATGCATAGGAAAAATCCGAGATTGTTCTGGATTGTTTAGGATAAATCCCAAATTATCCTTGCTCTTTTGTGGAATATCCCAACTCAAAGCTTTGCAAATGTAATAAGTAGTGCCCCCACGCGTCGAGCGCGATTCGCCTCTGTTCGAGATATTCTCCGCGTTGATAAACGGCTGCAATGCCTTTTACGCTGCCACTGACATGATTGAGGATACGATCAACGATCACGGGTTGAAAACCCAGTTGTTCAGTGGCGACAGTCGCAAACGTTCTGCGTAGATCGTGCAGCCGCCAGTCACGGACGCCAGATAAATTATCCAACCGACGCTTTGCTCGCGAAAAGCCACTTACTGCTCTCTTGCCTGTGGTCGTGAAAATTAGATCATGCGTTGAAATTGCACGAAGCCTCTCAAGCTCTTCAAGAACAGGCTGACTAAGATGAACTAAATGGCTGGCTTTATTTTTTGCCCTGTCGCGTGGAATTTTCCATGTTTCGGATGGCAAATCGATTTCTGACCAAGTTAGGCCAGATACTTCATTTAGCCGCTGACCTGTCATTAGCAAAATTCTAAACAGAGGGCCAAAAGGGTAGGGCATCTTGAACGTGGCATTGAACACCTTTTCAAGCTCATTTTCGTTCAGGACGCGATCACGTGAGACTTCATTAGAGAATTTGGCTATTCCATTTGCTGGAGACACAGCTATTAGGTCACGGGAAACGCACCAGTTGAAAAATCTTTTTGTAAAAGCAAGTACTCGGTTCGCTTGAGTGGGTGCTGTTCGACCCACAAGGTCGATTAATTTGATAATATCTCGCTTTTGTATGTCTTTTAGCTTAAAGCTTTTGAGCTTAGGGCGCACATGAAGCTCTACAGCTGACCTTACTTGTGCAAAACTTTTGTTTTGGGATTGGTCCTTGGAGTACCACTCTTCTAATGCTTGCTCAAATGTGTCGAATGACTTTTCTCGGTTGTATTCACCATCGGCCATCATTTGAAGCGATGTAATAGCCCGTTGTCGAGCTTCACCTAAACTCATTTGAGGATATCGGCCGAGTGTTGCGCGAGTTTTGCGATTGAGATTTCTAGAGAGAACGATCCAGCTTTTGGTTCCAGTAGGACTTACCCGCAACCCAAAACCTGCAAGGTTTGCGTCGTATACATCGTAGCGCGCGTCTGACGGCTTTAGGTTCCTTATGTATGCAT
>Ga0255769_10000375_pt1 | contig 52647 bp, 52 predicted proteins | sample 041ome_9_FD_179637 | JGI IMG/M metagenome (GOLD analysis project Ga0255769, IMG submission 179637) | Coastal salt marsh microbial communities from the Groves Creek Marsh, Skidaway Island, Georgia - 041413US metaG (version 2) | ecosystem: Environmental > Aquatic > Marine > Intertidal zone > Salt...
GAGCGGTCGATAAAACATAAATATTATTAGAAAAACAATATTCATAATCCATATTATCCATAAAATTACTTTCAACATTAAATATCGCTTTTAATTTTTTTGCTTTTTCTAATAGAGTTGAGGGCAGATCAGGCTGACCAATAATAAAATCTGCTTTAGCTATGTTTTGTTCATAAAATTTTTTTTTGTTTTTATTCGGGACATTAATTAATTGATAATTTTTTTTTAAAAGTTGCAATTTCTCTGATGTAAAAATTAATTTCATCTCTCTCGGAAAGGGATCTACAAGAATTGTCTTCATCAAAGGATTATATCAATTATTTAATTTTTTTGTTAATCTATCTTTGCATGAAAAGATCTGAAATCAATCAAGCTATTATTGAATCTAAAAAGATGATGGAAAATTACTCTTGGGTTTTGCCCCAATGGGGATATTGGTCAAAAGATGATTACATTAATGAACCTAGTGTATCAAAATATTTAAAAGACCATCAAATGGGATGGGACGTAACTGATTTTGGTAAAGGTTTGTTTAATGAACAAGGCATTACTTTATTTTGTATTAGAAATGGTATTCAAGGAAATGCTCAAGATAAACCCTATGCCGAAAAACTTTTATTTATGCGGGAGGGTCAAGAAATACCTTTTCATAGTCATAAAGTTAAACTAGAGGATATCATTAATCGAGGAGGTGGAGATTTAGCTATTGAATTTGTAATGGTTAATGAACATCTCAAAGAAAAAAATGAAAATATTAATATTTTAGTTGATGGTGTTCAGGTAGAAGTTGAACCACATGAACCTTTAATTTTAAAAAGAGGCCAGAGCGTCACTGTTGAAAGAAATATTTACCATAAATTTTATGCTGTAAAAGGTACAGGTATGGTAATGGCTGGAGAAGTCTCCCAAGTAAACGATGATAATAACGATAATTTTTTTTTAGAGCCAGTGGGCCGCTTCACTCAAATAGAAGAAGATGAGCAACCCATTCATCCCTTGTGGAATGAAATTTAATGTCGAAAGGGATTATTGGATTGGGCATGTGGTGCGTTGACACTACTTATAAAATTAATTCTTTACCTCAGAGGGGTAAATTAGAACCAATAATTGAGAGTTTCCAATGCGTTGGGGGAGGGCCGTCAAATGTGCTATCCGATTTACACTCCTTAGGATTTAAATATCCAATGATTGCAATGGGTTCGATTGGGGTCGATGCTAATGCAAACTTTATAAAAAAACACTGTCATAAAAGCTCAATTGAAACAAAATTTTTAAAATCTACTAACAAAGCCCCAACCTCACATACTGTATGTATGTTTGAAAAACAAAATGAAAGAACATTTTTGTATTATGCGGGAGCAAATAATCTATTAGATGTTAATCATTTCCAAATCAAAAAACTAAAGTCTATTCCTAAAATTCTATATGTTGGATATATAACGCTTTTAGGCAAACTAGATAAATTTTCTGGAAAAAATACTCGTCTATGTGAGATATTAATACAAGCAAAGAAAAAAAAAATTATTACAGTTTTAGATTTGGTATCAAATAATGATCCCTCGTTTCAAAAAGTTGTTGTGAGCGCACTTCCTCATACTGATTATTTGCTACTTAATGAAATTGAGGCAGAATTACTTTTTAAACAACCAGTTACTGATTCAAAAAAAATTTTAAATAAAAAAAAAATTATTCACTTATCAAAAAAAATTTTTCTAAAAGGAATTAATAAGGCTTTGATTATACATCACTCTAAAGAGTCTTTGTATATTTCTCGAGATGAAATTATTCATACAAAAGCCAAAGCAATTGATAAAAAAAAAATAATTAACTCTGTGGGAGCTGGTGATGCGTTCTGTGCAGCATTTATTTTTGGAGTACATGAGTCATGGGAAATGAAAGAAATTTTAAAAAAAGCTCATGCTGCGGGTAATGCTATGGTAAAGGTAGATGCATCCTCCGGAAACTTGCCTAAGATCAAAAAATTATAATTTTAAAACGGGATCGGTAATTTGAGTGTCGCTTTGAAGGTCTCGATCAGGGGTTATTTTTTTCTTTTTAAGTTGATCGTGATATATTTTTACTGCCTCTTCTGAGCTCGTATCATTTTCGACAACTTTTCTCATTAATTTAACTATCCCATTTGGGTCTTCTGATAGATTAATTTTTCTTCCAAAAAGAGCTACCTTGGCGCCGTATTTACTGGCCTTATGAATTAATTCAAAACAATCCCTAGTTGTTCCTTTACTGCCTCCCAAGATTCCAACAATCAAATTCTCAGGATCGTAACTTGCTAAGTCCTCCATAGCTTTTGGACCATTATAAGCAATCTTTAAAAAAAGGGGCCTTTCCTCTCTAGTTTGTCCTGCAATAGCCTTAATAATACAATCATTAATATAGTCACCTAATTCTTTGCTGTTCATTCCTATATCTATAGGCGGATTAAATACCTCTAGAAAATGAGAAAATTTATATTTAAGCGACTCTATCCTAAATTCTCGATAAGAATTAAGCATCGCTAGGTCAAATTCTACATTTTTGGAAAAAGTTACAGAAAATAAACCTAGATCAACTAATTTACTCACTCTATCAATTCTAGCAGAACGAAAGGGACGAGGATGGGTTGAGCGATAATTTCCATTTCTCATTAGCCATATGTCAGTTGTATCATTCATCCTTATAGCGGGCGTGACTGGTGAGTCTTTAAATATTTTTTTTTCAACTAAAGACTCCCCCACAGAAGCTGACATTAACATAATGTCTACTAATTTTGACTTTGTCATCGCTTCCATCGCTTTTTTATAATCTTTAAGTTTTTTATAGCCTTGAATAATTTTACCTTGATTATCTCTTTGAGGTCCAGGCGTAGTGATACCCATGGCGAGATCTCCATCTTTTGCATCTGCTATAATAAAATCTTTTGGTTTATATTTATGATTTCTAATTTTATGTAATTTTGATCTAAGTGATTTGGGCATTATATTATTTTATCACTTTCTTTGATTGTATAAATAGAAAATCTCCATGACTTCTGTATAATATTTATAATGTATTTAGGTATAGATTTAGGAACTTCTTCGATGAAATGTTTACTCATAGGCGAAGATCAAGAACCTATAAAAACAGTTTCCAGTGAGGAAATTCCATTATCAAGTCCTCATAGTGGATGGTCAGAACAAGATCCTAAGCTTTGGATACAAGCTTTAGATCAGTGCTTACTTAAATTAAGACAAGAGATTAATTTAAAGCAAATTAAATCTATCTCCTTTTCTGGACATATGCATGGCGCAACTTGTTTGGATAAAAACAATCAAGTTTTAAGGCCTTGTATGATGTGGAATGACACCCGAAGTCATCAAGAATGCAAAGAAATAATGTCTAATAAATCAGTATTGAACATCTCTGGAAACATTGCTATGCCGGGATTTACAGCCCCCAAAGTATTATGGTTAAAACACAACGATCAAACATTATTTGATCAAATTTATAAAGTTTTACTCCCTAAGGATTATCTTAGGTTTTATCTTACGGGAGAATATTTTAGTGATTTATCTGATGCAGCTGGAACATATTGGTTAGACGTGGGGCAACGAAAATGGTCTCCAATTTTATTAGAGTCCAGTTCTATGAGATTAGATCAAATGCCCAATTTGTGTGAGGGGACAGAGCAAACCGGCACCTTGACAAAAGAAGTAGCTGATCAATACGGCTTTGATACTAAATGCAAAGTTTATGGGGGAGCTGGGGATAATGCTGCAGCGGCTGTTGGGCTTGGATTGTTTGAAGAAGGCAACGCTTCTCTTTCTTTAGGGACATCAGGAGTGATTTTTGGATCAACAAAAAATTTTTTAAAAAATTATGATGACGCCATACATTCCTTTTGTCACTGTTTGCCCAATACATGGCATTTAATGTCCGTAATGCTTTCTTGTACTTCAAACATAAATTGGTTTAAAGATGTTTTTGACTCATCTATTGAAGAAATTACAAATAATTTATCCCAATATTTAATTTCTAAAGATAAAATTATTAATGCTCCCTATTTTTTACCGTACCTAACTGGTGAACGAACTCCCATTAATGATCCTCATGTCAGGGCAAGCTTTCATCAAATGGGAATTGATAGTGATCGATCTTCTTTAATTTATGCTTTGATAGAAGGAATATCTTTCGGACTGAATAATAATTATCAAGCATTGTCTAAAACAGAAATAAAATTAGAAAATATTTATGTAATAGGAGGGGGCTCGAAGAATGAATCTTGGCTTCATTTACTCGCATCGATTTTAAATCGAAATTTATCTCTTACTGATGCCTCGGAGGCGATGGCAGCTTTTGGTGCTGCTCGTATTGCATATATGGGATTTAATAATTTAAAACCTAATGAAGCACTCACTACCCCCAAAGTCAAAAAAATAATTGAGAAAGATCCTAAGCTTCATGAGGTGCTCAATGAAAGATTTCAAATTTGGAAAAATTTTTATATTAAAAATGAATAGTCAGAATTTATGAAAAACCTTGATTACAATGAATTGTTATCCATTTTGACCTATAATCTAGATCAAAATAATCTAAAAAATCGTTATTTTATCGCTCTTGCTGGACCTCCGGCCTCTGGGAAAAGCACAATATCTCAAAAATTAAACGAGGACCTTAATACTAAGGGTTTCCCCTCGGAAATTTTTCAAATGGATGGTTTTCATTTTGATGATGCAATTTTAAATTCTAGAAATCTCATTCCTCGTAAAGGTTCTCCAGAAACATTTGATGTCATGGGATTAAAAAATTTTCTTATCAGATTAGCGAATGAACCAGAGGTCGTTGTCCCAGTCTTTGACCGCACATTAGAGTTATCAAGATCCTCGGCTGTAACAATCACTGAAGATAAAAAAATAATTATCGTTGAAGGCAATTATCTTTTATTAAATTCTCACCCATGGAGTACTCTCAATGACTATTTTAATTTAAGTATTATGATTCATTGTGAGGAATCAATTCTTGAAAAAAGATTAATTGAAAGATGGAAAGGTTTTGATTTAAATCAGGAACAAATAAACCAAAAAGTTTATGAAAATGATTTACCCAATGGAGTTAACGTAATTCAAAATAGTATTGAAGCAGATTACTATTTAGAAAATTAATTAGTTGGCGGCTCTTTTGCGCCAGTCATAAATGCAACCGCATCTGACATCTCATACTTCTTTGGATCAATAACACAAAGTCTTGTGCCTAGGCGATGAATATGAATTCTATCAGCGACTTCAAAGACATGAGGCATATTATGGGAGATTAAAATAATAGGGATTCCTCTCGCTCTTACCTCTCCAATTAATTCTAAAACCCTTCTACTTTCCTTAACGCCAAGCGCTGCTGTCGGTTCATCCATAATAACTAGTTTAGTTCCAAATGAAGTAGCACGTGCAACTGCCACACCTTGCCTTTGACCACCAGAAAGAGTTTCTACAAGTTGATTAATATTTTGAATTGTTAAAAGCCCTAATTCTGAGAGTCTTTTTCTTGCCTCTTCAGCCATAGCTTTTTGATCAAGAAATCTTAAAAACTTACCCATAAATCCTTTTTGTCGAATTTCTCGTCCTAAAAACATATTATCCGTTATTGATAAAGCGGGAGACAGAGCTAAATTTTGATAAACTGTTTCAATTCCAAGGGTTCTGGCTTCAATAGGAGACGAAAAGCTAACTTGTTTACCATCCAATAATATTTCACCGCTATCTGGAACGACAGCCCCACATAAAACCTTAATTAAGGTTGATTTTCCGGCACCATTATCTCCAATAACCCCTAAAACTTCGCCAGGGTAGAGTTCCAAATTGGCACTATCTAAGGCTACGACTTTACCGTACTTTTTTGATAAATTTTTAGCTACTAAAATAGGTTCCATTAGTTAGATACCTTTCGAATCCACTGATCTATACCAACTGCTATAATAATAAGACAACCTAAGGCAAATCTTTGCCACAAAACATCTAAACCTGCTATTGATAGTCCAGAGCTAAAAACTCCGACGATTAATGCTCCAAAAAGTGAACCTATAATTGTTCCCCGACCTCCAAATAGGGAGGTACCCCCAATCACCACAGCCGTAATAGAGTCAAGGTTTCCTTCATAAAAGCTCGTTGGTGAGACAGACCCAACTCGACCAATAGATACCCATGCCCCAATTGCAACGACTAATCCTGCAACTGCGTAAATGGATACAAGCATTCGATCTGTCCTAATTCCAGAGAGTTCAGCTGCATCTTTATCATCGCCAATAGCATAAACATGACGACCCCAGGCCGTTTTATTAAGCAAAAACCATAAAAAGACAAATATGCCAATCATAAGAAAGGCGCCATAAGTAAATACAAAACCACCCAAGTTTATTCTTTCACCCCAAAAATGAAGTAAGGGGGCGTTAATCTCAATATCTGAACTTCTTATGGATTGCGAACCAGTAAAGAAAATCACTAATGCAAAGAATATATTCCATGTTCCCAAAGTAACAATAAAAGGTGGAAGTCGCAGTCTTGTAACTAACAATCCATTAAAGGCACCCGTGGCTACACCGGAGATCATTCCAACCATGATAGCAGGCAATGTAGGAATTCCCATTTCAACAGAAAGTTTTCCCATGAACACTGATGCTAGGACCATCATGGCCGCAACACTTAAATCAATACCTGCTGTTAAAATAATTAAAGTTTGAGCGGCTGCTAATATACCAACGATGGTCACTTGTTGAACAATTAAAGATAGATTAAAAGCAGAGAAAAATTTTCCCCCTGCGATAAAACCAAAACCAATTACGCTGAGAATTAAAATGATTACAGGTACAATTGTAGGATTTCCGTGAAGGAAATGTTGAATTTTTTTTACTGTTGTTTGTTCGCCCAATTCAAAAGAATGGTGATCTTGATCTTTTGAGCCAATTTCACTAGAGAATTTAGGTTGGTCTTTAAGATCCTTCGAGATGTCTTCAGATATTTTATTCATTAAAAATTTTAAATATCAGGGCAGAAATTAATCTGCCCTGAAATATAATTAATTATTGGATTAACCCCAACATCTATCCATGCCTTCTTTGACAGTGATAGAGTCTACGCCCGCAGCTGGATTATCAGTAACAAGGTTTACACCTGTGTTATAGAAATCAAGTCCTGGAGTATTTTCAGGTTTAGTTCCATTTTCAGCCCATGCTTTAATCGCCTCAACACCAAGTGAAGCCATTAATAATGGGTACTGCTGAGAAGTTGCTCCAATGATACCTCTTTCAACGTCAGCTACACCAGGGCAACCACCGTCAACTGAAGCAATCAGAACACTACCATCATCTTTACCAATCGCCTTAAGAGCTTCATAAGCACCTACAGCAGCTGGTTCATTGATTGTGTAGACCACATTAATGTCTTGATCTCTTTGTAGACATTTTTCCATTGCGGTTCTTCCACCTTCTTCGTTACCATTAGTAACTTCGTTACAAATGATACGTGAGTCAGTTTCATCACCCCATCTTGATGGATCTTTTATATCAATACCAAAACCAGATAGAAAACCTTGGTCTCTAAGAACACCAACCGAAGGTTGGCTTTCATTAAGGTCTAGCATTGCAATTTTTGCATTCGCAGCATCAGCACCTAATTTTGCAGCAACCCAAGCACCACCTAGCTCACCAGCTTTGAAGTTATCTGTTGCAAAAGTAGAGTCAGCAGCAGTAATTGGCTCAAGAGGTGTATCTAGAGCGATTACAAGCAATCCGTTGTCTTGTGCGTTCTTTAGTACAGGAACAATCGCTTTAGTATCAGAAGCAGCAATTAAGATACCTTTTGCACCTGAAGCAATACAAGTTTCAACAGCTCTTACTTGAGTTTCATGGTCACCGTCAATTTTACCCGCAAAGAATGATAATTTAACACCTAGCTCATTAGCGCGAGCTTCAGCACCCTCTTTCATTTTCACAAAGAAAGGGTTGATGTCAGTTTTAGTAATTAAGCAAGCCTCAACAACATGGCTTCCTGCTTTCGCAGGCATTGTTGCAAACGTAAAAGCAACAGCCAAGAATGAAGCTAGTACTAGAGATAATTTTCTCATAGCAATCCTCCTTCTATAATTGAGATATAATATCCCATTTCACAGGACTAATTAAGAGATAAATCATTGAATATGACAATTTATCATAATGAAAATTAAAATTGTAATTGGCTCTTCATTAATTTTTAATTATTATGCTTTTGTTATTAAACAAGGAGGAATTTATGAAAAAAATAATTCTTACAATTTTGGTATCATTCCTATCTTTATCAGCATTTGCTGAGAGATATGTAATGGTAACTCACGGTGAGGGTAAAGACCCTTTCTGGCCTGTTGTACAAAAAGGTGGTGAAGATGCTGCTAGACACGTAGGTGCAGATTTTGAATATATCTTCAACCCATCAGGTGATATGGGTGATATGGCTAAGTCAATTGCTGCTGCTGCAGCTACTCAGCCTGATGGAATGGTAGTTTCACTTCCAGATCCTGAAGCGCTAGGTCAAGCTATTAAAGATGCGGTTGCTGCTGGTATTCCGGTTGTAACAATGAACTCAGGTCTTGAGTCCTCAGCTTCTTTAGGTGCGCTAATGCACGTTGGTCAGCCTGAATTCTTAGCTGGTCAGTCAGCTGGTGCTAGAGCTAAAGCAGAAGGTGCTACTAAAGCTCTATGTATGATTCAAGAAGCTTACAACACTGCTCTAACAGATAGATGTGGCGGTTATGCTGAAGCTATTCCTACTACTTTAGTAGATAGTTCTAATGACCCAGCAACTATCCCAACAAGAGCTGCTGCTGGTTTACAAGCTAACCCAGATGTTGACGCTGTATTATCTGTTGGACCACACGTTTGTGTTGGTGTTCAACAAGCTATTGATGAGTTAGGTATGTCTGTACACCACTCTTGCTTTGACTTAAGCCCACCCGTGATGGACTTAATCAACGAGGGTAAAGTTGCTTTTACAATTGATCAGCAACAGCGTTTACAGGGTTATATGCCTATCATCGTGATGCACTTATACAACAATGGCGCAGGTCTATTACCAGGTGCTAACATTCCTTCAGGTCCAGGATTTGTTGATAAGTCAAATGCGTCTTCAGTGGCTGCTCTAGCAGGTATTGATAGATAGTATTAACCTATAAATCTTTAAAAGTGGGTAGTTAATCTACCCACTTTTTATTAAAAAAAATAAAGCTGCTTTTATTTAAAATTTATTAAAAAATTATGCCCGTAACTTCCACACCACAAAGACAAGAGTCAGATAGGCATCAGAAAAAAACCTGGCTTACATTGTTATTATCTAGGCCCGAAGTTGGTCCCATCGGCGTTATGCTTCTGCTTTTTGGTATGCTTGGTTACTTCTCTATCCCCGCAGGAGAAATGTCTTGGAATCCGTTCACTGGTGAAGGGTTTAATGCTCTTGGTATTAGAAACTTTCTTCGAGTTATCTCTCAATTAGGAATAATCGCCATTGGTGCTGGAATGCTAATTATCGCTGGAGAGTTTGATCTATCCATTGGCTCGATGATTGGCTTTGCTGGTGCTTGTATGGCAATGATTTTAAGATGGGGTTTTTCTTTTATTATTCCCTATTTTTCTTTTGAAGGCGGTTTTCATATTGAATTTTACACTTTATTTCACATATCTGACGTTTCTCCCATCCTTGCGATTTTCATTACCTTAATTTTCACTCTTTTCTTTGGATGGATTCAAGGAACTATTGTTGTTAAATCAGGATTGCCTTCTTTTATCGTTACCTTAGGAGGATTATTCTTCCTTCGAGGGTTGACTGAGGTATCTCTTCGTTCTTTTAATCATCGACCAGATCAGGCAAAAGGGGCAACAACAGTTACTGAAATACCTGATATTAAAAATATTGTTAATGTTCCTGGTCATGGTGAGATGGTCAGAGAAAAAGCAAAAGCTCTTCCTGAGGCAGACCTGATATCGATGGCACAGTCTTTGCCCGCTGATACAGTCGCAAAGATTACAGAAAGATTAGAATATACTTATCAAAGAGTAGCAGAAGCTAAAACTCAGACATTGATTGACAAAGGAACTAAGCCTTTACAAGAGGCTTTGGCAAATGCTCAATCAACTGGAAATGATTATATGGTGGGGATGATCCAAGAAAAAATTGCAAATTTCCAAATTGATGAAGTCGTTCCTCAAACTGTTACTGATATTGATATTGCAAAAGTTTACATTGACTCTTTATATTCATCTCAACCAGTAGCTAACTTCTTCGGGGGAGATATTCTGGAACCTCTTTTTGACTGGCTTTATTTTCCTGTTTATTGGAACACTAACAATTTTGGAAATCAATTTGCCCCAGGACTTTATTCTTGTGTAATGATTTGGCTTATTATTGCGATCGTTTGTTATATCGTTCTAAGTCGTACTCAGGCAGGAAACTGGATTTATTCAACCGGTGGAAATTTAAGCGCCGCCAAAGCAAACGGTGTCCCGACCGACAAAGTTAAAGTGGCTTTATTTATGTTCTCAGCTTTTTGTGCTACAGTTTTTGCTACTTGCCAAGTATTTGAGGTCAACACAGCAGATGCCGCAAAGGGAAATTTAAAAGAATTAGAAGCGATCGCCGCTGCTGTTATCGGAGGTGTCGTGCTGACAGGTGGTTTTGGAACCATACTAGGCATATGTGTAGGTGCGTTTATATTTGGAATAGCCAAAGAAGCATTCTTTTATATCCCCGGCATTGACGGTTCTTTTTATCGTGTATTCCTAGGATTGGTGATTATTGCCTCAGCCTTAACAAATGAGAATATTCGAAAAAGGATAATCGGAAGCATATAGTTATGCAAGATAACAAAACACCTTTTATTGAAATCAAAGATTTAGTAAAAAAATTTGGAACCTTTACAGCCTTAAATGGAGTCTCGCTAAATGTGATGCCCGGAGAAGTTCATGCTCTACTTGGCGATAATGGAGCAGGAAAATCTACTCTCATTAAAGTTCTATCTGGAGTGCATCAGCCTACAGCTGGAACAATAAAAGTTGCTGGTAACGAGGTTAAGTTTGGATCTCCTAGAGAGGCTACAGCGGCGGGCATAGGAACTGTTTATCAAGACTTAGCTCTTAATGCATTAACTTCAGTTACAAGAAATTTCTTTTTAGGAAATGAACTAAAAAAAGGTCCAGGACCTTTAGGCATTTTAGATTTCAAAGCGATGGATAAGATCACCATTGAAGAGATGGGAAAAATTGGAATTAATATATCAGATCCAACACAGTTGGTTGGAACAATGTCTGGCGGTCAAAGACAAACTTTAGCGATTGCAAGAGCTATCTATTTTGGCGCCAAGGTACTTATTCTTGATGAACCAACTTCTGCGCTTGGTCAAAAACAGCAGATGGAAGTTTTAAAAACTATTAAAAAAGTCCAACAATTAGGAAACATTGCTATTATCCTTATTACACATAATGAAATCCATGCAAGATTAATAGCTGATCGATTTACCTTTTTAAGTCTTGGAGAAGTTATAGGAGCGGGCAAGTCTGCTGAATTAGGCGGAGAAGATATTAAACGATTAATGGCGGGTGGTGCCGAAATCGGCGATCTAGCTAAAGAGCTTGAAGCTGTCTAAACTTTAATAAGAACTAGGATTTCTATCTTTATCAGAGTCATCGAAATCTTGATTTGTTAACTCTTTAAACTTTTTTACATGCGCGCCAGCAGCACCAGCTAGTAATCTAACATCATTTGTAATTGTGACTAAGTCAAATCCCCATTCAGAAGCTTTAGCTGCGTATTCTGGAGTTCCACAATGAAGACATGCTATCTTTCCATGTTTATGGGCTACCTCTAAAATCTTTTTTTTAGCTTTGATCATTTCAGGCTCTTGTCTATCAAATCCTGGAGAAAGTTTTCCTTGATTAAGTCCAATAGTTAAATCAGCGGTACCAATGTATAAACCATCTAAATTAGGAGTAGAGGCTATTTCTTCTAAATTATCAAATGCTTCTTGGGTTTCTATCATCGCCAAGCAAAAAGTACTTTCGTTTGCCTCATAAAAATAATTAGAACTAACGGTAAAATTTGCTCGAGTTGGCCCAAAGCTCCTTATTCCGATCGGAGGATATTTACAATCTTGAACTAATTGCTCCGCTTGAGCACGGTTATTAATCATTGGACATATTACCCCTAAAGCACCTGCATCCATCACTTTTGATATTACAGAATGGTCTAGTCCTGAAACTCTACATATTGGAGTAACGCCACTACTTCTAATACTTTGAAGCATAGCTAAAACATCATTGAAGGCTATCATGCCATGTTGAAGGTCAATTGTGAGAGCATCATAGCCCTGTTCGGACATAATTTCTGCTGTAAAGGGATTGGCAATAGAGAGAAAACTGTTTAAAACAGTTTCTTTTTTTTCCCATTTTGTTTTTACATTATTACTGATCATGGCTGGTTAAAGTACAATATATTATAATAATAATAATTCGTAATAAATAATCTATTTATGCATATAATTAATCAATAGTTTCCATTTTCCCACTAGCAATAGATTTGAATGCCGTCTCGGCTAATATAAGTGCTTTTCGTCCATCTTCAAAATTAACAGTGGGTGAAGTTTTATTAACAATAGCCTCGACGAAAGCTGTAATTTCATTCATGTATGCTTCTTGATATCTCTCAATGAAGAAATTTAAGTAGGGTTCTTTTTTTTCAACAAATTCTGAGGAGTATTTTTTTACCTCATGGGCTTTACGATTATCACTGATTACCATTCCTTTAGTTCCAAAGAGTTCCACTCTTTGATCGTATCCATATGCAGCTGAGCGTGAGTTAATAATGTTACATTGTTTACCAGTAGCAGTTTCCATAATTACCATTAATGTATCGCTATCATTTAATTCAGTCTTAATCTTTGGCTCCACAAGAGCGTTTGAAATTGCAAATAATCGAGTTGGCTCTTCACCTAACATAAATCTTGCTAAATCAAAATCATGAATGGTCATATCTCGAAATTGTCCTCCAGAAACTTTTAGGTAATCCCAACTAGGAAGTCCAGGATCTCGCGAGGTAATGATACATTGATGGAGATCTCCAATTTCACCTTTTACAAGAGAATTTTTTGCAGCTAAATGACCAGGATCAAAACGTCTATTAAAGCCTAATTGTATAGGTACAGAATTATTTTTTAATCTGTCAGCGCACGCATTTACTTTATTAATATCCAGGTCAATAGGTTTTTCACATAAAACAGGTTTATTGGCTGCTACTGATTTTTCGATGAACTCAATATGAGTATCTGTTGGAGAAGCAATAAGAATAGCATCTATCTCCTCATTAGAAAAAATTTCACTATCGTTAGTTACAGCAGAAACCCCTAACTCTGAGGCGACTTTATTTGCAAACTCTTCATTGATATCGTATACGCAGGCAAGTGAAGTCATTTCATGTAGGGCAACATTTCTTGCGTGCATTTGGCCAATCCTACCACAACCAAGCACTGCGATTTTAATCTTTTTCATAGGGAAATTTTATAAACTACTTATTTAATAAAAAAATAAAAAGTTTTAACAAAAATTTTTTTGAGTATGATCGTAATTTCAAAAAAGGAATTTAAAATGAAAGCTAAACTTGGTATCGCTCCAATCGCATGGTCTAATGATGATTTACCCGAACTTGGAGGGAAGACAACACTTGAAACTTGTTTGAGTGAGTCAAAAATAGCTGGCTTTTCAGGAGTTGAGACGGGCGGAAAGTTTCCTAAAAATTCGCGTGAACTTGGACCTATTTTAAAAAAACATAAGCTCTATTTAGCCTCTGGATGGTATTCCGGAACCATCTTAGATAATGATTTGGAAAAAGAAAAAGACCAAGCTCTTGAACAATTAACATTATTTAGGGATTTAAATGCCCCATGTATGGTTTATGGCGAAACGGCTGGAACTATTCAAAATGTGCGTCATGCACCACTCAATACTAAACGAAAAATTCATCCAGAAGATTTTAAAGAATATGGAAAAAAACTAACTGCTTTTGCAGAATACTGTGCTGATTTTGGTATGCCCATCTCATTTCATCACCACATGGGCACCGCAATTGAAACAGAAGAAGAACTTGATCTTTTGATGAACCATACAGGAGAAGCAGTGTATTTACTTTTTGATACTGGTCATATGACATTTGCGGGCGGAAATTCAATTAATGTAATTAATAAGTATGCAAAAAGAATGAACCATTTTCATGCAAAAGATATTCGCTCTGAAGTTATCAATAATTTAGACCGTTCCAAAGAAAGTTTTCTTGATGCTGTACTTAAAGGCGCATTCACCGTACCTGGCGATGGTAGTATTGACTTTAAAGAAGTCGTCAAAACTCTGGCAGAGAATGAATATGAAGGGTGGTTTATAGTGGAAGCTGAACAAGACCCTGATAAAGCTAATCCTTTAGAGTACGCCAAAATTGGAAATAAAGAATTAGTGGAATGTTTAAATATGCAAGGATATCAAATAGAGGAATATCAAGAATGAATAGAGTCGATGAAAAAGTAGCAATTGTTACCGGAGGAACACAAGGCCTAGGAAAAGCAATCGCTATGAATCTTGCCAAAATGGGAGCTAAAGGAGTAATTGCCCTTGGAAGAAATAAACAAAGAGGCGAAGAAGTTGTTAATTCAATTAATCAAGAAACAGGCTGTGAAACTTATTTTTATCAAACAGAATTGTCTGATGTGAATAATTGCAGGCAAGCTATTGCTTTTACTTTAGAAAAATTTTCTCAAATTGATATTTTGGTTAATGCAGCCGGATTAACCGATCGAGGTAATATTATCGAAACTTCTGAGGAGCTTTTTGACAAAATGATTGGAACTAATGTCAAAGGTCCTTTTTTTCTAATCCAAGATACTGTCAAAGATATGATAAAAAAAGAAGTAAAAGGCTCCATTATTAATATCGGCTCACAAGCAGCTTTAACCGGACAACCCTTTCTTGCCTCCTATAGTTTATCAAAAGGGGCCTTGGCTACTTTAACTAAGAACACAGCCTTCGCTCTTTTAAATAATAATATTAGAGTCAATCAATTAAACATTGGATGGATGGCGTCTGATGGTGAACACCAAATTCAAACAAAATTTCATGGCGCTCCAGATAATTGGTTGGAGGATGCAGCAAAAGAACAACCTTTTAAAAGATTACTAGGAACAGAAGAGGTGGCTAAAGCAGTTACCTTTTTGGCCTCTGACGACTCGGGTATGATGACAGGTTCGGTGATTGATTTTGACCAGTCAGTAGTGGGTGGTTACCCATTTTCTCCCCCAAAGCCTCCAACAAAAATGTCTCTATAGAAAGTAAACTAATATGACATTAAATATCTTTTTTGTGATAAAATAAAATATGACCATTCAAAATTTCAAATTATTCAGAGACAAATGTTATATCAATGGAGAATGGATTGAGGCCAACTCTAAAGATACTATTTCAGTTAACAATCCCGCTACACTCAAGGAAATTGGAACCGTTCCAAAATGCGGAAAAGAGGAAACCAAAAAAGCTATTGATGCAGCAAATGCTGCTTGGCCCACATGGAAATCAACTTCAGCTAAAGAAAGATCAATTATTTTAAGAAAATGGTTTGATTTAATTATTTCAAATAAAGAAGAACTTGCCCAAATTATGACTATAGAACAAGGAAAGCCCATTAATGAGTCTAGAGGAGAAATAGTTTATGGCGCTTCGTTTATCGAATGGTTCGCCGAGGAGGCAAAAAGAGTCTATGGAGACACAATACCTGATCCTTTAACAGATAGAAGAATTGTTGTTTTGAAACAACCAGTTGGAGTGGTTGCATCAATTACTCCATGGAATTTCCCAAATGCAATGATAACAAGAAAATGTGCCCCAGCATTAGCAGTTGGGTGCCCAGTTGTTATTAAACCAGCTAGTCAGACCCCTTATTCAGCTCTAGCTTTAGCCGCTCTAGCTGAGGAAGCAGGTTTTCCAAAAGGAACACTTAATGTAATAACCGGAAAAGCTTCTGAAATAGGTGACGAGCTTGCAACTAACCCTATAGTAAGAAAACTTTCTTTTACTGGTTCAACTGAAATTGGCAAAGTATTAATGGCTAAATGTGCGGGCACTGTGAAAAAAGTTTCTATGGAATTAGGAGGTCATGCACCTTTTATAGTTTTTGATGATGCTAATATTGACGATGCAGTAATTGGAGCGATGCAGAGTAAATTTAGAAATACAGGTCAGACATGCGTATGTGCAAATAGGGTTTATGTACAAGAGAAAGTATATGAAGAGTTTTGTCAAAAATTTGTTGAAGCGGTTTCTAAAATGAAGGTGGGGGATGGATTAGAAGAAGATGTGACTTCAGGTCCTCTCATTGATGAAAATTCACTAAATAAAGTGGAAGAACATGTTCAAGACGCTGTTCAAATGGGCGCAAAAGTTGCAATTGGAGGATCAAAACACTCTTTAGGTATGAATTTTTATCAACCCACAATTTTGACTGACGTCACCCCTCAGGCAAAAATTACTTTTGAGGAAACCTTTGGCCCAGTCGCCCCTGTTTACAAGTTTAAAGATGAAAAAGAAGTGATTGATTTGGCAAACAATTCCCCATACGGATTAGCTTCATATTTTTACTCGAGAGATATAGGAAGAGTTTGGAGAGTAGCAGAAGCCTTAGAATATGGAATGGTGGGTGTGAATACAGGGTTAACTTCCAAAGCCGAAGCACCTTTTGGTGGCATTAAAGAGTCAGGACTTGGGCGTGAAGGTTCTAAATACGGCATAGATGATTTTATAGAAATTAAATATGTCAACATGAGCGGCTTAGATAAATAAAAAGTATTAATGAATAAAATTTTTAAAGTTGGACTAATTGGTTGTGGTCATATATCCGAGACCTATTTTCGTGGACATGATTATTTTAATAATTTTCAAATTATTAAATGTGCAGATATTAATCTTGATAATGCCAAAAAGTGCGCAGAAACTTATGGGATTACCTCTTGCACAGTTGATGAGTTACTAAATGATAGCGAAATCGAAATTGTACTTAATCTAACCATCCCAAGAGCTCATTATGAAGTGGCTAAGAAATCTCTTGATCATGGAAAGCATGTTTATAGTGAAAAACCTATGGCAGTTAACTTTGAGGAAGGCAAAGAACTTTTAAAATTAGCAAACTCTAAAGGCCTTTATATCGGTAATGCGCCAGATACTTTTTTAGGTGGGGGAATTCAAAAATCAATTGAATTAATCAACCAAGACAAGATCGGAAATGTAAGACTGGGTAGCGCAATCTTCGCTTACCCAGGTGTTCAATCTTATCATCCAAATCCCGAACCATGGTTTGCAAACAATGAAGGTGGACCTGTTATGGATATGGGTCCATATTATTTAACTGCTCTTGTTAATCTTCTTGGTCCAGCTAAAAGTGTTCACGGAATTTCAACTAAAGTTTTTGAAAAAAGAGTAATTGGGATTGGTCCAAAAAAAGACCAAGAGTTCAAAGTAGAGTGCCCTACAAGCTATTTAGTTAATTTGGAGTTTCATAACAAAGCTTTAATCCAAATTACTTTATCGTTTGATGTAGTGGCACATCAAAGAAATCATATAGAGCTTTATGGAGATAAAGGATCAATGATTGTTCCTGATCCTAATATGTTTGGCGGTTCTGTTTTAACTTGCACTGACGATTATGGCACTTGGGATGAACATAAAACTGATGAATTGCCTTTGGGCAGAATTAATATTACTTCTCAAAGTGAAAGGGCGAATGAGTCTCCAACAAACGCAAACTACCGTGGTGTTGGCCTCTCAGAAATGGCTTATTGTATTGAGAATGGCCTAAAACATCGATGTAGTGGGGAGCTATCTGTTCATGTTTTAGATATTATTAAATCAACCATGAAAGCTGCAGATACACAGACTCCCCAAGAAATAAAAACTACTTGCAAAAAAGCTGACTTTTTTACGTTAGAAGAAATTCAAAAAATCCTTAAATAAAAATATTGTGTTAAAATTTGACTCATCCAAAAAAGTATTAGTGATTGGAAGAGCGGGGATGGATATTTATCCTGAACCTCCAGGAACGAAGATAGAAGAAGTCCAGAATTTCTCATCTCATCTTGGCGGATCGGCAGCTAATACTTGTGTGGCATTATCAAAATTAAATGTAGCTTCAGATTTAGTTACCTGCGTTGCAGATGATGCTATTGGTAATTATATTTTTAAAAAACTTGATGATTTTAATATTGGAAATAAATTTTGTAGAAGAGTGGATAAAAAATTTCAAACGCAGGTGGCTGTGGTGGAAACTATTTTAGAGAATAACCAAACTATTCTTTACAGAAATAACTCCTGCGACCTTCAAATGGATCAAAGTGATATAAAAAAAATTAATTTTGAAGATTACTCTTCAGTATTTATATCAGGAGTAACTCTCTCCGCTAATCCTTCAAGAGATGCGGTGTTCTTAGCCGTTGAAAAAGCAACTGCCTCAAAATTACCTTTGGTTATTGATTTAGATTATAGACCTTACAATTGGGAGTCTGATAATGAAAAGTCTGAGGTTTATAAAAAAATAATGAATGAGATGGATGTTATTATTGGCAATGACTTAGAATTTAATATAGCTGCTAATTCTAGCAACGGTTTAAAACTGGCCCAAACCTTGATCCAAAAAAAGCCATCTATCATCATTTACAAAATGGGGGAAAAGGGATCAAAAGTTTATACTAAAGAAGGTCAAAAAGATTTTGGTATATATGACGTTCAAGCTATCAAGCCGACAGGAGCGGGCGATGCTTTTAATGGAGGTTTTCTTAGCTCCTTGTACCAAGGCTTTTCATTAGAGGACTCAGTGAAACGAGGTTCTGCCAATGCTGCGATCGTAGTTACTAAAGTAGGATGTTCATCTGCCATGCCCACATCAGAGGAATTAAATCAATTTATTAAAAATAAGGAGAAAATATAAATGCACATACCCTATTCAGATAATAAAAATCAAGCTTTATTTGAGGAAAATAATAAAACAGTACCTTTGGTTTATTTCAATATTGTCAAATTAAATAAGGGCGAAAGCTATAGTTTTCAACTTGTACAACATGAAAGCAGTGTAGTACCTGCTACCGGAATGATTGAACTATCTGTCGATGGCAAAGTCCTTGGTCAAATTGGAACTAGAAAATCAGATGTATGGGACGGTGAGCCAGAGGGGAGCTATATTCCTACTAATTCAGAGTGCACTATTAAATGCCTTTCTGATTATACAGAGTGTTTCATTGCAGGAGGCATTTATGAAAAAAAACTTGAACCATTTTTAGTTCAAAAAAATGAAATTGATATAGTTCAGTACGGTTCAGATGACACAAAAACTCATAGAAAAATAAAACATATTCTAGGAGCCAAACATCATGAACAAGTCGGTAGATTATTAGTGAATGAATTATATACCGTAGGAGCCGGAGGGTGGTCAGGCTTCCCCCCACATAAACATGATACCGATAATCTTCCAGATGAGACACGACATGATGAAGTTTATAATTATCGATTCAAACCTGGTCATGGTTTTGGTGTTCAGGTAATGCAGTATGAGGATGATAAGGAGGGGTTTGGTTATCAATTGTTTGATGGATCCACAATTGCTATAAATAAAGGATACCATCCTTGTGTCGTAGCCCCTGGATATGAAATGTATTATTTCACTATTTTAGTTGGATTAAGCCAAAGATCTCTTGTTCAATATTTTCAAAAAACCCACGCTTACCAGATTGAAACTATCCCCGGCATTAAAGACATGATTGCAAAGTATAAGTAAGAATGACGGTATCAACTCTTAGCGAAGTTTTAAATAATGCCCAACAGAACAAATATGCTGTAGCGGGTTTAGTTGTTTTGGGTTGGGAGGATGCTCGTTGCTATGCTGAGGCAGCTGAGGAATTAGGTCTTCCTGTTATATTACAGGCCGGCCCAGGATGTCGAGCCAATACACCCGTTTCAATTTTAGGAAAAATGTTTCGACATTTAGCAGAACAATCTCGCTATCCTATCGTATGTCATCTGGATCATGGATATACAAAAGAAGAATGTATTGAGGGAGTGGAAAACGGTTTTACCTCTGTAATGTATGATGGATCAAAACTTTCTTTATCAGAAAATATTGAAAATACTTATGAAATTTCAGACTATGCGCATAAATATAATGTTTCGGTAGAAGGTGAAATAGGTTTTGTAGGATATAAAGATGGCGCCAGGTCTCAAAGTACCGATCCGCAACAAGCAAAACAATTTGCTGAATTATCAGGATGTGATGCTATGGCTATTAGTGCAGGCAATGTACATTTACAAACTTCCACATCATCATCAATTGATATGAAAGTTATTGAAGAAATTCAATCAATTACCTCTGTGCCTTTAGTGCTTCATGGGAGTAGTGGTATTGACTATGAACTTAGAAGAAAAATAGCCACCACAACAAATGTTTGTAAATTCAATATTGGAACGGAATTAAGAAAAAAATTTGGAGATACTCTTCGAGAGGAACTACCTAAACATCCAGAATTATATGATAGAATTCAACTTATCAATTTAACTATGGACAATCTAAAAAAATCAACAAAATCAATTATAGAAAATATTACAAAAATTTAATTGATGATCCGATCTTACAAGATTGAAAATCAATATTTAAGAATTAAGACTTTAAATATTGGTGCCTCATTATTTGAAGTTTTTGATAAGAAAAAAAAAATTAATTTAATTTTAAATTTAGGTTCACAAAAAAACTATTTAAGAAACAAAGCATATCTAGGCTCCACTTGCGGACGTTTTGCTAATCGAATTAGGAACGCTTCATTTGTATTAAATAAAAAAAAATACTTTTTATCACAAAATGAGGGTTCAAACATATTGCACGGAGGTAAAAATAGTTTCAGTAAAAAAATTTGGAATTTAATTCATCATAAAAAAAACTCTATTAAATATCATCATTTTTCTAAACATCTTGAAGAGGGTTTTCCAGGAAATCTAAATTGTTTTTGTGAGTACTCACTTAAAGGTCGTGAAATTTTTATCACGATGTCCGCAAAAACTGATTTATTGACTCATGTTAATCTCGTTAATCATGCCTATTGGAATTTAAATAAAAATAAAGATTTGATAAATAATCATCATGTTTTGATAAATGCTGAGCAATACTTAGAAAATAATCATCAAAATATACCAACGGGAAAAAAAATTAATGTAGAAGGTACGCCATTTGATTTTAGAAAATGGAAAATTTTAGGAAACCAAATCAAATTGAATAAAAAAGGTTTTGATGAAAATTTTATAATGAAATCTAACTATAACGCTCGTATATACTCACCTCAATCGGGTATTCTTTTAACCTTTTACTCTAATCAACCTGGATTACAATTTTATACAGGGCAACATTTGAAATTTAAAAGTAATAAGAAGAAATTATTTCCATTTCAAGGATTATGCTTGGAAACCCAAGCGTTTCCTAACTCTCCAAATAATAAAAATTTTCCAAATACGGTATTAAAACCTAATGAATTATACAAACATAAGATGATGATTAAAATTACTCATCAGTAATTTAAATTAACTATTCAGTTTTTTCTCTTAATTTAATATTCAGATTATCAAATATAATTTGTGGAACATTAAAGGCATATTCATTCAATAAGGAAAGTGAACCTAATTGAAATTGGTCTCCACTTAAATTAAGTTCTATAAATTTTGATATTTCTATTTCGTCATTCAAATAATTCCAGTCAAAAGTCACATGTATTCCTATTTCTGGGATATCATAAAGTTTCATGAAAAGTACTACATTGTTTGTAAAAGTAAAACGTGCAGAGAAATTTGGGGATGAGGGCAAATTTGACCTCAGGATATATCCATTATGTTGAATATCAGTGAGGGTCCTTTGAATTTCTTCAATTTTAGAATCGCTAATCTCTGAGAATTCCGGAAGTTGATTTTTATGGACTAAAAGACCATTTTCATTTTCCAAATTAATCATTTGGTTGTTATATATTTGAACATTTTTAATATTCGAAGGACCAATATTAATTAGATCATTAGGCATCCAATAGAAAGGAGAGGTGTCAGTAGAAAGATTAGTTGATACTAGGTAAGATTGGTTTGAGTCAGCAAACTTAACGTAAGAGCCGGGAATGTTGTAGTTATAAATTCCCAAATCTAGGTTCAAGATGAGGCTTCCTGCCTCATCTTTTAATCTAAGTTTCAATTTATTTTCATCATCTAATCCTATTTTGTATAACAAGTTAGGTAGGTTTGTTTTAGGCTCAAGTATTTTAGCCTCCCTTAGTTGAATAAAAAATTTACTAAGTAATTCAGTATTAACAGGGAAATTATCAGAGTTAGATAATAACCATTGATCATTTACCAACTCAATAATAGTTGAGTCATTTTGATTAGAAAATTCAATATAACGAAGATCAGCTAAAATTTGATCAAAATTCTCAATTAACACACTACTTTCATTTATTTTATGAGATTTATTGTTATCAAAAAACATACCTATAGCTATTATTGTAGTTCCTAAAGAAATAGCTAAAAGTATTCTAAGTTGCTTTAACAATTAGGTTCTACCTTTTCTTCTTCTAATTCCAAGATAACCAGGAACAATAAACATTAAAATAATTAGGGTAATAGGCATAAAAAATGTATTGATAACATTTATTTTATTTGCAAGATTATCAATATCCTTACTTAAATTTCTTCTAACTTCTCTTAATTGTTTTCTTGTATTTTCAACTTCGAATTGAAAAATCGCAAGTTCTTCAAGCTGCTCATTGGATAAATTTACTTCCTCGCCTTCTCTTCCACTAGATAAGTTTCTAATTTTATTTAGAGTTTGGTCTAATTGAGCTTGGAGTTCTTGCTCTTGCCCCAAGTACTTTTTTTCAGCTTCTGCCTGCAGTTGTTGAACAACTACAAAAGGCCTAAAGGGGGTTTCTTTATTTCGCAAATTTATGAATTTTTGATACCCTGTCATTGAGTCGAGTACATTAGTAATTAATGTACCATTGTCAGAGGTTTGCTCAATGACATTTGAATTAAGAAATTTTTGAATTCTTGCCCAAAATGCGTTTCTAATAAAATCAGCATCACTAAATACTACAACATTCAAGTCTTGAGTAGATTCACTAATATGATTTTCATATTTTGATTCATAATTTTCAAAATTACTTTGGGCCGATCCAGTTAATCGCACACCAAAATCATAAACTATGCCGCTAGGTTTAAAATTATTAATTAGTTTAATAGGGTCTAATACATCCTTCATCGGCAAATCCATGGTAGCTTCGCTAGATGATAAAAATGGAAAATAATTTACAGTACTTTCTTCATTGAGGGGAGCAAGTCCACCAGGAGATACAAGTCTAATTAAAGATAAACCATCGCTGATATTCTCATTTTGGTTAATGAAGCTTCCTCGAACTTCAGGCCAATTAAGCTTTAGCATAGTTTGTAGAGATGTATTGTCGGATATGTTTTTTTGAGTCTGAAGTCTTGTAGCTTGAGCGCCATCTAAAATAACTTGATCGATATAGTTAATATTCAGTGTTTTAAATACATTTTTAAGATCAGAGGATTTTTCAGGATGATTATTTCGTTCAAAATAGGGGTCTACTAAAATAATAGTACTACCGCCTTTTAGTATAAATTGTTCTATGGCGTATTCTGTTTTTTCCTCAATATTTGATGGGTGATAAACAAATAGAAGGTCGATACCTTCAAAATTATCTACATCAGTATCTAAAAATTCAAAATCATAAAAATAACTTAGCTCTTCTAATATTGTATATTCACCTTGACCTAGTTGGTTGTTAGGCATCATTGGGGGAGTTGTATCTACCCAAGATAGGAAACCTATCATAGGCTTTTCACTTCTATTTAACTTAAATATTATATCAGTAAGTTGTTTTTCGAGCATGCCCGCTTTAGAGGGGTCAAAAAATTCGACCACTTCAATATCATCGGTTGTATTTGAAGCTATCATTCCAAAATAAACTTTTGATCCTTCTTGATTTATAGGAAAACCTTGAACTCCGTAGCGTTCAACATAATCTTCTTCATCAGAATAGGGCTCAGGTTCAGTAATAGTTAATTCAATCTTATTTTTAGATAAATCGGCATATCTTTTGAGTATACCTTGAATTTGATTAGCATAATTTTGGATTACAGGAATGTTTTTAGACAAATCTCGGCTATAAATAAAATTAATCTTTATTGGCTCTTGAATATCTTCAATAACTTTTTTTGTCCCCTCTGATAATGTAAAAGTTTTGGTTTGAGTGAAATCAAAACCAGAAGAGAAATTAATTTTATTGACAATAAAATTAAAGGACAGGAATAAGAGCACGGTAGAAATAGTGGCAATTAAAAAATAGTTTTTCTGAAGTAACTTGTTCATTAGTCTCTATTCATGAATTTTAAAATTGTTAAGTAATTCCAAAGAGCGGTAAAAGATATAAAAAATAAGAGCCCTTTAATTGAAAAAAAACCAGTTTGAATTGATGAAAAGTGCGTCAAGAAACTAAAGCTTGAAATTAATTCTACAATATCGATAGATAAATAAGCAGTGATAAAATTAATCATTAAGGGGAACCCACTAATAGTAAATAAAAAAGAAAATAGAATTGATAAAATAAATGCAACTATTTGATTATTGGTTAAAGAGGAAAAGAAAATACCTAATGAGATATAAGCTCCAGACATAATTATCACACCTAAATATTGACCTACTATGATGAAATTATCTGGATTGCCCAAGTAATTTACAGTTATCCATATTGGAAAAGTAAGAACAATTGAAAAAATCACAAATAACCAGGTTGAAAAAAATTTACTAAGGATAATTTTCCAGAGGGGAATTGGTAAAGTTAAAAGAAGTTCAATAGTTCCTAATCTTTTTTCTTCAGACCAGCTTTTCATGGTAACCGCAGGAATAAAAAAGATAAAAACCCAAGGAATAAAGCTGAAAAAGATGCTTAATTCAGCCACACCAGAACTAAAGAAATTTCCAAAATAAAATGTAAGTGACATTGTGGATACAATAAAGATTGCAGTAAAGATATAGGCAACAGGAGTAATGAAATATAATTTTAATTCACGAATTATAAGCGCTAACATTAATTTACAATCTTTCTAAATTTTTCATCTAAAGATTTACCTACTTTTCTTTTCAATTGATTAGGCGTTCCCTCAAATACTTTTTTTCCGTCATTTATTATAAGACACTTATTGCACACCTCTGGAACTTCATCGAGTATATGGGTGGAAATGATGATTGCTTTATTTTTTGATAAATTTTTTATTAATTTTCTCACTTCAAATTTTTGAAGTGGGTCTAACCCATCAGTAGGTTCGTCAAGGATAAGAAGTTTCGGGTCATGAATTAAAGCTTGAGCAATTCCCACCCTTCTTTTAAATCCTTTAGATAAGGTTTCTATTCTTACATCTTTTACTTCTTGAAGCTGTAAGTCATTGATTACTTTCTCAATACTTTTTTTAGAATTTTTAATTCCTCTCACTTGGCATACATAATCTAAATAAAGATATGGGGAAAAATCAAGATACAAAGGTACACCTTCTGGAAGATAACCAATCATTGATTTAGCCTGGATAGGATCAGCTTCAAAGTTTTTGTCATCAATAAATATATTTCCAATATCAGATTTAAGGTAACCCGTGATTATTCTCATAGAGGTTGTTTTGCCTGCTCCGTTAGGGCCTAAAAAACCCATAACATCACCTATTTGCACTTCAAAAGATAAATTATTAATTGCTTTAAATTCACCAAAAGATTTAGAGATATTTTCAACTTTTAACATTATGTTTTTTTTAATTATGTAATTAAGAAATTGAATATTTCAAGTTTTAGGATTAATGCAAATGATAAAAAACCACAGCATCACCAAGCTGATTTATAGATTTCAAGAGCATCTTGTTCGTAAATTTCTTTTGGGTTGTTAATTAGTAATCTTGTTTGCTTCATGGCATCTTTGGCCATAGTTTCACATCCACTTTGGGGAATTCCAACCTCCCTTAATTTCTGCTCTAAACCAAGTTCTAAAGATAAAGAGCTTATTTTTTCAATAAAAATAGCCGTAATATCTTGATTACTAGTATTAATTTCAATTTCGGGAAAAATGATTGGCGCTAATTCGCTATAGTTATTTATTGCTTCTATTGAAGTGGAATTAAATCTCAAAACATGGGGTAAAACGAGAGCATTGGAGAGGCCATGAGGTATGTGATAGGTACCTCCAATAGGATAAGCAAGCGCATGTACGCCGGCTACTGGAGAATTACCAAAGGATACTCCAGCGAGCATAGAACCGATCAACATATTGGATCTAGCTTCTATACTTTTTCCATTAAAAACGGCCTCTCGTATTGAAGACCCTAATAGTCTTAGAGATTCCTTGGCTAAGGTTTGGGAAATCAGATTATTGTTTTTGCTTTTTGAAGCATAGGATTCAATAGCATGAACCATTGCATCTATGCCCGTGGCAGCAGTAATTTTTGACGGAAGGCCTATAGTTAGTAGGGGATCTAAAATAGCAAGGTCTGGTAATATTATAGGAGATGATACTCCTTTTTTTTCAGAGTCTTCTTGAGTAATGATTGAGATAGGTGTTACTTCGGAGCCGGTGCCAGCAGTCGTTGGATATAAAACCAAAGGTAAACGAGGTCCTTTTGCATTAGCTACGCCCCAAGCTTCATGAATGTTTTCTTGTGAACCCAATATCAGGGAGCAGAGTTTTGCAATATCCATTGAAGATCCTCCACCAAAGCCTATTACACCAGTGGTATTAATATTTTTTGCAATTTCTATAGATAATTCTAATGTATTTATGGAGGGATCTGCTTCTACTTCAGAGAAAATTTCGATATTAGAATATTTTTTTAACTCTTTAATTATATCATCAATTAAACCAAGTTCTCTTAAGCCAGGGTCAGTAATAAAAAAAATATTTTCACCAAGTTTTTTTGAAACCTCTTCAGCAGTTGTGATAGCAAAATTAGAACCAAATCTTATCCCTGGAGTTGTGTTAAATGAAAAACTATCCATAAACTTAATATAAATAAGGTATTAAATTTTTAAACATTTTATTTTTCTTAGAACTGATTCGATCTTTAACTCTGTTAATATTTTCCTATACTTAGACTTGGATGACTAAAATCATAACCATAGCTCAACAAAAAGGCGGTTCTGGTAAAACAACTTTAGCAGCTAACTTAGCTGTGAGTTTTTCATTAAATCGCAAACTCAAAACAACCATCTTAGATGCTGATCCTCAGGGCAGTTTAGGTAAATGGTTTATTCAGAGAGAAAGTAAATTAAAAGATAAAAATTTAATTAAAATGAAAACCTCAAGTCTATGGGGAGTCCAGTATGAGTCTAACTCTTTAAAAGATAAGACCGATATGATAATTATTGATACTCCACCTAAAATAGATGCTGATGGCAGACCTGCCATACAAATAGCAGATTTGATTTTAATTCCCGTTTCTCCCTCCCAAGTAGATTTTTGGGCAACAGAGTCCATAATAGATTTAGCTCAGAGAGAAAAGAAAAAAATCTTAGTTGTTATCAATCGAGCTAATGCAAAATCTCGTTTATTAAATGAAGCAAAACAATTTATTTCTAAAATGAAAGTTGATCAATCTAATACAATTATAGGAAACAGGCAGATATTTATTTCAAGTATGGGTTTGGGTTTATCAGTAATTGAAAAACAAAAAAGCGGTAAAGGAAGCACAGAGATAAGTTCACTAACTAGTGAAGTTCTTTCTCTTTTGTAAAATTTATTTAGAGTGCTTGATGACAATGATACTCAATATCTAAGAGACATTACATCTAAACTACTTGTCGGATTTAATGACTGGATTGTTATAAATTCTAATGAAGAAAAATCATTGATTTTAGATAATGCTTATGAATTTAAGATAGAAATTATCAATAACCCAAAAAACTCCTTGCAAAAAAAATATTTCTTAGACCCTGATTCATTAAATATACAGGAAAAAATCTTTTTGCTAAATAAGTGGAGAGTAATATTTACCGATCTGGTCAATTCTAATTTAGATCGAATTTCAAAAGACTCTTTTAAAATATGGTTTTTAAGCTTGGCATCAGAAATTTTTGAAGAATTGAATGAAGCAGGGCGATTGATGTGGAAAACATTAATCTTAGGAATAGATCATTGTAAAAAATTTTCATTAAATGATATTCCTAGTTATCACAATAAATTTTCTAGTAATTAAATAAATGGTATAGTTTTCAGCAATGAGGTTTGTATTACTTCAATTATTATTGATATTATTTTTTAATAACGCATCCTCTTTGGAGCTTTTTGGATATAAATTATATTTGCCTATAAAAGATTTTTCAAATCAAGGCAGTTTCGTTTATATTCAAGATCAAATTGTTAGTTTAAATTTAGATCCTGACAAAATCATTAACTCCAATAATCAAGTCAAAAATTACGTTTTAAAACTTACTAAAAATGGGAAAATCTATGAGGTGGAGGGAACAAATGATAGTTTGTCTTTATCTCCTATAGAATGCCTAGAAATGCAAAAAAAATTTGTTTTTTCTTTTGAGAAAAAAAACTCAAATTTTTTTAATGTAACTTCGCAAAAACTAGATGCTAATTTACAAAGCAAATCCACTTGGGATGTTTACTTGAACAATTCCGCCAATGATCAAAATATCATTTTTACATTCACCTGTGACTATTCCTTCAATAATCGAAGACTTAGCATTACTTTGAGTGATTTTCAGTTTATGAATAACGAGAACCAAAACTATGACAATCTTCAGAAAGAAATTAAAGAGGAAGAAAGTATTAAAAAAATTGATACTAGTGGAATTTAATTATTAAATTTAGTCACTAAAGACAGCATGTTGATAATGATATAAGCTTTAATTTCATTTTTGAGTTGAAGATAATTTTTAGGAAATTTTTCATTTAACTGAAGAGCAAAGTCAACTATTTCTGACGCTTCTTCTTTTTGCATCCCAATTTCTTTAGTGAGATCAATTATTAGGTTTTGTCTTATTATTAAAATAGATAGTAGTTTTTTGGCATAAGACTTTTTCAAAATAAATATTAATTAGTAGGTTTTTTTAATTTCATTTTTGTGCCTCCAAGTTGCATACCACCAGAAGCTTCGCAAAGACTTTTTTTATCTTTATCACATTTTTCTTCTTTTTTATTTTCTGATACTTGATTTTCTTTTGTTGTGTTAGCAATTTCAGACTCAGTTTCAATCTCATTTTCTTTGAGATTATTTTCTACTTGGCTAGTTTCTAAATTTTGAATTGTATTTGAATTTTTCGTAATTATGCCGCTACTTTGAATATTGTTTAGCATTTCGATAATTTGATCTTGTTTAGACAGTTTTTCTGTTTGCTTTTCTCTCCATGACTTAGGGAGTTTTAAATCGATACAGCTTTCGGAACCACAAAAAAGAACATCACCTGTTTCATTATCAAATAAAAAACCACCACAATTTTCAACACCTTTCTGCGTACAATTTGGTATATGCATTTCATATTCAGCAAAGAGATTCATAGCAAAGAAGGAAAAGAAGATGCTGATAAAAAGAGATTTCATATTGCAAAGCTTATCATTAGTTAGAATCTTGTTTAAGTGTTTTATTTAATTTATTCATACTTAAAGCTTACACCAGGACTCGAGGCTTTCATGAATTCTTTTTCACTAATTTGATCAAACCAATTTTTTAAATTGGGATTATTATTTTTCCAATCATCTGAATATCTAAAATTGGTATAGTCAAGAGCACAGGCTATCGAAATTAAATCCATTGACAAGAATTCTAAATTAATTTTTTGAAAATTTTTCTCTATCCATTCAATTGATCTAGCAATCTTTTTTTCATAACGTAATACTGTTTTTTCTCTTTGATCTTTTTTTTCAATTGCACTTATTTCAATAAATCTATTTACTCCATTTTCCATAATTCCATTTGCTACATTGATAAAGGAAAGACAGTCCCAATAACGATCACTTGGATATAGAGAATTCTTTGAAGAAATATTATCAAAATATAAACAAATATTATTGCTATCTGCAATAACTTGACCATTAGCTACCAAAGTAGGTATTTGACGAAGTGGATTGAAATCATCTAAAAAATCAGATTTGTAAACGTTGATTATTTTTTCTTCATGAGGGATTTGAAGTATATTAGCTGCAATTTTACATTTTCTCCCAAATGGTGATGTCGGACCATTGTAAAGAATTAAATTTGAGGTCATTAACCTATTATTACTGCAATAGTACCAGGGCTTACCCCTTCTTGATCATTATGAATATTGACTTCAACGACTGTTCCACTCACAGGAGCATTATGGTTAACTTCAGACTTCATAACTTCCATTATAAAGAGAACATCACCTTCATTAACTCGATCTCCAACTTTTACTAAAACTTTCCAAATATTACCTGGAACAGATGTTAAAACTTCAGTACTCATAATTAAAATTAAGATACACTCCTACTAGAACAAATTTCGGTTTGATGAGATCGCATTTCTTGTGCTTTTTCAACTGATATCTCTTTAAATTTTAAAAGGTCGTTTGGTTTTGCCTGCCCAAGTTTCCAAAATGAGGCGGATGGAACGGTATAAGGTACTATAAAACCTCCCATGCTTGGACCGTCATTAACTAAAATAATTGGCGTTTGTCCTGCTAAGTTTATTCCGCCAATTGGATAGCCTTGATCAATTATATTTGAAGGCGCAAAACCATGTTCCGGCGCCTTATTGGTTGCTTTTTCTGTGAAGCTTAAGTTAGGACCGTCCAATCTGAAGCCAGTCCTATCACTACGAGCTTGGAGTTTCCATTTTGCATTAAGAAAAGTAGAATAACCTTCCTCATTTAACCAATCATCATTTGGTCCTCTTACTACCTCAATCTCCCAATTATTGCTTTGAGAAATTTTAGGTCTCGCGGACTCTAATATTTTTTTTCCAATGACAGCATTTGATTCCCCAAGAGAAATTTTTTGCCCATCTTGTAGTGCATGTCCCTCTATCCCTCCGACTCCAGCTTTATGAAATGTTGATTTTGATCCGAGCCATAGATCAGATTTGATGCCACCAGAAAAAGCTATATAAGTTCTTGCCCCACTTAAACAAAAACTTAATTCCAGAGTCTGTTCTTTTTTAACAAGAATGCTTTCCCACATAGGAACGGATTGGCCATCAATTTTTGGTTGCATATCTGCGCCACAAATTGAGATGATATGATCAGATTCAAATTTTAGAGTAGGGCCCATAAATTGACATTCTAAAGCACCTTCATTTGGATCATTACCAATTACTATATTTGCTAAACGAAAAGACCAGCTATCCATGGGGCCTGATGGGGGAAATCCTTGGTTAAGAAATCCAACTCTACCAGGATAATCTTGAAGAGAAGTTTCTAGGCCTTTTTTTATAACTTCAAACATATTTAAAAATTCTTATTATAATCAATCTCACTTAACCAACTTTTATATTTTTGTATTGAAAACTTTTGATTCTCCATTACTTCGTATTTATATGTTCCTTCTTGAACCTTTCTTTCAATTTCTTCAAATTCCTCATAAGAACATGGATTAAACTTAATCCTATCACCAGGTTTAAATAGACAAATACTATCTTTAAAAACAGAAAATCTTTTTTCTGGATCCCAAATTGGAACAGGGGTTCTACCAAAGATTTGATATCCCCCAGGTAATCTATCGGGATAAATGGCCGTAGAGGAGCCCCCCATACCAACTGTCCCTCTAGGAGTCCACGTTCTAGGAGGGTTATATTTTGGTGCTGATAGTTTACACCTAGGGTCTAAGGGCATTGTAAAAGGCAATCCTGGCCAAAATCCGAGAGAGGCTACCCAATACTCTGTACCCGAGTGTACACGGACAAAATGATTTACATCATCTAGATCATTAAGTTCAACTATATATTCCGGGTCAGGCTGCTTGGGAGAGATTTTAGAAATATAGTCATTTACAGCATCCTTAGTCCATTTATCTAAATAAACAGTCGGGAATTGAAATAACCTACTTTGCACCACAACATCATCTGAATTTTTTAAATCTCCAACTAAAGATTTAAGTTCTTTTATTAAATCATGATATTTAATTTCATCTGAATTATAATGAACTAGCATAGATGCAAAACAGGGAAGAGTTTCATAAACACCTTTGATTTTTGAATTTTCTATAGCCTTTGCTAAACCTTGAGCCTTGAAATTTAACTCCAAATTCATGACATTTCCAAATTCTACTAAAATATATTTGTCACCCCCAGGTAGGTATTTAGGTTCATCATAGGCTCCTTGAAATAATTTAGATTTATTTGCTGAATCTATATTTTCAACCATTATTCTAGGTGTTGAACCATCAGAATTTATATGTTGTTTAATTGACGGTCTGCTCTTTTGGAGAAATTGGCTCTTTTTATTATGAGGGTAAAGGTCTTTGAAACCTTCGTAATCATCTATGGTTTTTTGTTTAAAAAAATAATTTTCATTTAACTTATCTTGAGTAAAATCTTTTTTTAAAGATATTTTTTTATCATCATTAATGTTGGACTCATTTTTTGATTTTTTAAAGAAACTCTTTCTTCTAAAAATTTTGTCAAAATTTTCCATATCATTATTTGAGTATTTTTGTGTCATTAAATTTAAAAGTAGCTAATTTTGATATCTGACTTTTTAGACTTATCAGAGAAGTCAACGATTTTTACATTATTTCTATTAGGAGGTTTTGCAACAAAATCTTTAGATATATGTTTATTATTACTTTCTTCTTTTTTAGTAGCGGAGGATATATTCATTTGAGAATTTTTAGTATGACCGAACATGCCCTCTAAAATAATATTAGGCTCAATATTTTCTTTTTCAAAAGTTTCAAATATTTTTCCGTCCCTAAAAACTACTACTCTATGACATAATCCTATAAACTCCTCTAGCTCACTAGATAAAAAAACTACCGTTCCACCATCGTTGACAAAATTTCTCAAATGTTTGTACAAATCTCTCTTTGCGCCAACATCAATTCCTCTCGCGGGATCGTTTAAAATTAAAATTTTTGGAGTTGTGGTAAAAGCTCTTGCGATCATAACTTTTTGTTGATTACCCCCGCTAAGAGATGTAATTAAATTTGATTTTGGCCCAGTTTTAATACTAAGTCTTTCAACCTCCCAGTCAAAAATTCCATTTAATTCCCCCCATTTTATAAAACCTAAAAAACCGCCTGAAGTTTTTGCTTGTTTTCCTTTGTATAGAGGTATGACCATGTTTTCATAAATACTCATATTAGGGAAAATACCCTCTTTTTTTCTGTCTCCTGATACATATGCAATGCCATTTTTTTTTGCATCGATCAGGCTATCAATTCTTTTGTATTCTTTTTTGGTAAGTTCCTGTTCCTCCGCAGATTGTTTAACTGACACTTCACCTACAATAGGCTTTTCAATTCCAGCTAGAGCCTTGACAAAATTATCTTGGCCTTGCCCGTCCAAACCCGTAATACCTAATATTTCTCCTTTGGGTAAGTTTAAATTAATTACGCCTTCACCATCCCATACTTTTAGATTGCTCGCCGATAAAACTACTTCGTCAGTTTTAGATAAAGGAGGCGTTGCTTTAATTTCAGATGCAGTAGAAATTTTTTTATCACCTGTCATTAAACTTAATAAGTTTTTTTCCGTGACTTCATTTCCAGATAGCACACCAACATCAATACCGTCTCTCATAACAGTAGCCCTATCACTAATTCTCACTAATTCAGCAATTCTATGAGTAACAATAAATATTGCAGCACCTTTAGATTTTAATTCTCGCATTTTCGAAAAAAGTCTTTCAGTTGAGTCAAAATCTAGTGCGGCAGAAGACTCATCTAGAATAAGAACTTTTGGGTTTCTCAAAAAGGCTCTTCCAATAGTTATCCATGCCTTTATTCCTAATGATAGCTGACTTGCTATTGTATAAGGATCAATAAATTCACCAGCTAGTTCCATCATGATACTTGCTGCTTTTTCTACTTTTTCTCGATTTGTAATTTTTTTTCCAAAAAATCCATCATAGCCAATAAATAAATTCTCATAAACTGTTGCTTCTTCAGCAATCATGACTTCTTGAAATACTGTAGCTATACCAACTTTTTGTGCCTCAATAGGAGAAGCGGGTGACTGGCCTAAGATAGAGAATTTTCCTTTATCGAGGGGCAAAACACCTGAAATAACTTTTGCTAAAGTGCTCTTTCCACAACCATTCCCGCCAACTATTGCATGGATTTCGCCAAAATTAGCTTTTAGATTAACCCCATTCAGGGCTTTAGTGACACCAAAAGATTTGAAGGCATTTTGAACATAAATGTCACCTCCAACTTTATCTTTTGACAATGCCTCAGAAGAGGCATTGTCAGAATTTTTATCATCATCCATTTAAATGAAGTTTATAGGAGCGCAGCTCCACGATCGAAAAAGTTATTGAGATACTCGTCGCTCGCCCAGTTTTCAATACCAATATTTCTGAACTCACTAGAGTTTCTATCGCAATCTTCTGGAACAAAAGATTGAATTGTTTCAACATCTTCTTCATATGGAGGCACGAGCACAGATTGTATCTTAAGCCCTTGTCCTTCCATCGTTCTTAAAAGGACATTCATTGCAAATTCTGCATCGTCTCCTGGAGGCCATGCATAAATAGCTCTGTCAATAAAGTCTGGGTTATTTCTCCAATAGCAGAAAGAACCAATTTCTCCACCTAGAGCCATAGGCACCATCTCTCTTCCTGATGATTCAAGGGCATTTAAGGCACCTGATTCACCAGATGACTGAACAGCAAATCCATCTACTTGCGTAGTATTTGCTGATAACCATTTTTGTAACTCAGCTTGAGCTACTTGAGGTGTCCACATACCTGCAATTTCGGCAACAATATTAATATCAGGATATTGGGCAAACCCATCTAACATTCCTTGATGCTGAGAGTCTGATGCAGAAGCGCCAGGGATACCTTCGATGATTACCACATTTCCCTCTCCACCAATAGACTCCGCAAGCCATTGTGCAATATAATATCCAGTTAAAGCATAATTAACTGAAGTGCTTATGGCGTACTCTGAGGTAAGGTAACCGGTCATAGAGGCGGTAGGCACTCCTTGACTATAGGCGTAATCAATAGTCGGGTTTAGAGCAACAGGGTTTGAACAACAAACTATAAGAGCATCAACTCCTTGGTCGGTTAACTGTCTCATTTGTTGAATTTGAACAGCATCTTTAAGGTTTGATTGAGTTACGACAATATCTTCTAAATAGCCTGCCTCTTTCATTTTTGGCAAATAGTCACCGTACAATCTTTCCATGACACCTTTTCTCCATAGGTTGCCCGCATAAGAACTTGCGTAACCAATAGTCCAAGGTTTAGGTCTTTCACTTTTCCAGTTTCTATAGGCACTTTCACCAAGTGGTTGGTTGGGGTCCATAAAATTTGGATCGTAAACAAAGTCTCTGATATCAGCAGGGATTTCATCGAGAATGTCAGCATTAAGATTGCTAGACGTTGCGACAAAACTTACTGCTAAGATCGCTATGATTTTTTTAAGCCAAATCATCTTAATTCCTCCTTATTATAATAAGTGTAACAATGTTATCTTAATTATAAAAAAAATTCTTTAAAAATTGTTTTGTATTTCAAAAAAATTTACATTGGTTTCTACATTTATATAATAAGTGCTCTTAGGAGGGATGTTAATGGTTGATTTAAATTGTGATATGGGTGAGGGATTCGGAATCTATTCTTTTGCCAATGACGAAGAGATTATGCCTTTTATTGATGCTGCTAATGTAGCCTGTGGTTTTCATGCCTCAGACCCCAACACAATGAGAAAAACTGTTCAACTTGCAAAAAAATATAATGTTAAGGTTGGCGCACACCCAGCATTTCCAGATTTGGTTGGTTTTGGCAGACGTCCTATGAAAATGAGCAGGGACGAAATAAAAAACTTAGTGATGTATCAAACTGGAGCACTAAAATCTTTTTTAGATGAGATAAATATGCCTTTAAACCATATTAAACCTCATGGCTCTTTATATGGAGTATCTGCAAAAGAAGAGGATGTAGCGCAGGGTATAGCAGATGCAGCCGAAATATTTAATGTTGGTGTTTTTGGAATGGTAAATACTTTTCATGAAAAGGTCTATAAAGAGAGAGGCGTTAAATTTTTTGCTGAGTTTTATTCAGATCTTGAGTATGACGAGACGGGTTATCTTGTTATTGCAAAAGGAAGAAATAAACACTATCCCACAGATAGAGCAGTTCAACGTTGCTTGAAAGCAATAGCAGAAAATAAAGTTACCACAATTAGTGGTGAGGATATTGATGTAGGATGTGAAACTATTTGTGTTCATTCTGATACTCCAAATGCAATTGAAATTTTGACCAGTTTAAGAGAAGCGATGAACAACTCTACAGATAAATCTTCTCAAGTTATTTCAAATAATAAAATGCCCTATGTTGTTGATTAAATACCCATGAAAAGAATTTTAATTGCTAATCGAGGTGAAATTGCTTGTAGGATAATCAAAAGTTGCAAAAATTTAGGTTACCAATCAATAGCTGTATATTCAGATGCTGATAAAAATGCCAAGCATGTTCGAATGGCAGATGAAAAATATCATATTGGTCCAAGCAAGTCTCAAGAGAGCTATTTAGCCTATAAAAAAATTATCGACGTAGCTTTAAAAAACAAAGTTGATGCAATTCATCCAGGATTTGGATTTTTATCTGAGAATGAAACCTTTGCAACAGAGGTAATAAAAAACAAAATTTTATGGGTCGGGCCCAGGCCTGAAACAATTAAATCGATGGGCAATAAGGACATTGCAAGAGATTTAGCCGAAAAATCAAACGTCCCAATTTGTCCGGGTATTGATAATGTTTTTTCATTAAGCCAAGAAGATTTACAAAGGAGATGTGAAAGTATCGGTTATCCCATTCTAGTGAAAGCAAGCGCCGGAGGGGGTGGGATAGGAATGAATGTGGTAAACAGTTTTTCTGAATTAGAAAGTGCTATTGAGAAGACATCATCTTTGGCCAAGAAAGCATTTGGCGATGGTAGTATTTTTTTAGAAAAATTCATAACAAATGCAAGGCATATAGAAATTCAAATTTTTGGCTTTGGCAAGAATGGCTCTGTCCATCTCTATGAGAGAGATTGTTCAATGCAGCGAAGATATCAAAAAATAATCGAAGAGTCTCCAGCACCTAACATTGAGAGATCTGTTATCGATGAGATGGCAGATGCAGCTGTTAAGCTTGCCTCTTATGTTAATTATGATGGAGCTGGTACTGTTGAGTTTATTTACGATATCAATGAAAAAAAATTTTATTTCTTAGAAATGAATACTCGAATTCAGGTCGAGCACCCAGTTTCTGAACTAGTGACAAATAACGACTTAATCTCCTTACAGATTATGTATGCTTTAAATCCAGAAAAAAAAACCTTGTCTCAGAATAAGATTCTATCTTCAGGCCATGCTCTAGAATGTCGAGTTTATGCGGAAGATCCCTCTCAGAATTTTTTACCTTCTCCGGGCAAAATCACTACCCTTGATATTCCAACAATACCTGCAGGTATAAGATTAGATTGGGGTTTTGAACAAGGAGATGAAATTTCATTTTATTATGATCCAATGATTGGCAAAGTCATTGCACATGACTTAACAAGAGAAGATGCCATAACAAAGCTAATTGATTTTCTTCAATCAATTACGATTGAAGGAATAAAAACGAATATCCCTTTCTTAATTTCACTTTTAAAAAATAAAAGTTTTATTAAAGGTAAACATAATACTAAATACATTGAAAATAATATTAATAGTTTTACTTTTGACTCAAACAGTCCTACGAAAAATTATCTTAACAATTCAGTTAAAATAAATAGAAAACAAATTAAAATTGTAGAAACTGATAAAACAAATTCTTTATCAAATAAAAGCAAAATACTGAATGGAGAAAAAATTAAAATAGTTCATTTTAATTAAATCATACATGAATTCGATCACAGCAATTAAACCTTCAATGATTTCAGGATCTGATCCTCAGTCTTCTAAATATTTGATAGTGCCAATTTTTATATTTTTCGCTTTGGCAATATTTGCAATAATTAGAGGTCCCCAAATAATTTCAAGTACTGGTATTGGCACTGCTATTATGGTTTCCACCCCTCTCATTTTAGCTACGTACGCTCTTACAGCTTTAGCATTGGCGGGGAGAGTGACAGTGGATCTTTCTATGGGGCCATTAATTGGCTTTATAAATGTTACTACGATTCAATTGTATGGCGCAGGTTACATTCAGTCTCCAGTCTCATATTTTATTTGCGCTATCGCAATAGGTGTAATTTATCAATTTCTTTACGCCTTAATTGTAATTTTTGTCCGCGTCCAACCTATTATAGTTGCATTAAGTATGTTCTTAGCATTCTCGGGTCTGAATTTAGTTATTTTGCCAAGACCAGGGGGTCTAGCTCCTGAATGGATGTCCTCTTGGAGCGCTGGAACACAAATAATTCAGCCAGTATCTATTATGTTAATTTTTGCTACATTAATTTGGTACGCTTTAACCCATACTGCTTTTTGGCAACATCTCAAATTAATGGGTTCGGATGAAAAATCAGCCTATACTAGCGGTGTCAGAATTTATTGGGTTAGGATAGGAGCACATATAATCGGGGGTGTTTTCGCTGCTCTCGCTGCAATTGCATTTACGGGATTGATTGGTTCTGGTGATCCAACTCAAGGAACTACTTATACTCTAATGGCCGTTACTGCTTTAGTACTTGGAGGGTCGAGTCTAGTTGGAGGAAGAGGAGGCGCTTTTGGAGCGATACTTGGCTCGCTCAATATTTATTTAATTAATTTTATCTTATCGACATTTCGATTTGAAAGATTTCAAAGCTTTGTAACAGATTTATCATATGGCGCAGTTTTGGTTGCTTCTTTACTAATATTAATTGCGCTACCTTATTTGCAGAAAGCTTTTAAGAATATGTCAGTTTTTGTATTTTTCATTATTGGCACGATATGCACCGCTGCTGTTCAAATTCACATGAAATTTGACCAAGTTACTAGAGGCACCATAGGTGGATTTGGAGGAAAATCAAAAGACGCACAGATGTTTGAAAAAGCATTAGAGTCAGGTAGTGACTGTTTAATTACTGGTAAAGCTTGTTCTGAAGGCGGTGACTCAACGGTTTGGCTTTTTATTGCCATTGGCATAGCAGCTTTAATTTATTTAGTATACTTATTAGTAAAACATCGTGATGGCTCAACAGTTTCTTTTGCAATAGCGTCGGTAGTAATATTTTTTGGATGCGTTTTTAGTGGAAGTCGAGCTGTCAATTTTGTTACCAGCGACCTTGGCTCCAATCTTCAATATATTTTAAATTACGCACCTCAGTATTTTGCCTCAGAATATTTATCTGTGGGCTCAGCATTGCCAAGTCTATCCTCTACTAGTCTTTTAGTCGGTTTAGCTTACTCAATTGCAATTTTGGCTGGAATTGTGTTCTTTACCTCAGCATTGGTTATTATTGCAATGCCAAAGTTTAGAAAGGAAGTAAAAATTCAATCATTGATTCTTTTTGCTATCACCTCCTCGTTTGTTATTTTTGCGGCGGCTGCTTATTATGGAGTTGATACAGTAAGTAATAGTTTTTTTGGAATTGAAGGCTATGCAGTTATTCTGATTTGTTTCTTGCTTTTCTTGCTTACCACCCCAACTATATTTTCAAATGTAAATTTGAATAATATATTTATTATATTCATTGGCATTCTTGCGTTATTGGCAGTTTATTTCTTAGCCTCACCTTCCGGAACAATAATATCAGATGATGGAACAACATTTTTTGCACCAATTATTACTGAATTAAATATTGGAGATATTTCTGGAGTGAATTACCCTTCATTAATTAGAGGAGAACTAGACTTAAGCAAAATATCAATTCTTAAAGAAACAGCGCTAATTATATTTTTTATTTTTATATTTCAATTTTTCACATACCTTACTTTAAGGGGAAATATTTCTTACAAATCTCTAAAAACTTATATCCCAATTCTAAGTATGGCAGCTTTAGTTTGGTCGTCATTGTTTTATGGAATTGGCTACCCATTCTGGAAAATGTTTTTAATGACTTCGGTTGGAGTAGTTTCGGCTCCATTAGTTTGGCAAGCATTTAATGTGTATAGAGTTAAACTTAAATCCCAAGAAGGACTTGAAAAATGGGGAGGCCTATCAGATGATAGGGTTAACTAATTAAATGGAAAAAAGAACTTTCAATTTCTCTAAAGGCTTAGGAATATTTGTTGCGGTTGCGGCGGGTATAGGTACAGCAATCCTCGGATATGTTGATAGAACCGATTGGATTCAAGTCGCTTTTTACTCAATAGCTGTAACTGCTCTTGTTCTTTGGGGGTGGCATCACTTTTCTATTAAGTGGTCTTATTCATTATTTTCAAAGGAAAAGGGTATTGAAGACTCTCCAACAGAAATAACGGATGAAAATAAAAAAAGAAGTTTGTTTTGGGAGATTATTTCTACAAATTGGATAGTGGTAACTGGTTTTTTAATTCTTCTTGGCTTATTTATTATTCTTTGCTTTCTTGTTCCCGGTTTTTTCTCTGGTAGGACAGTTGTATCTGCATTAATTTTTCTTGGTTTTTTAATTTTAGCTTTCATTGCTTATAAATTTCTCAACATCAACAAAAGTGTGATTATTGGTGTATCCATTTTAATCGGTCTATTTATTATCGGTTCAGTTTCTTTAGATGGTTTTCTCTCTATACAGAATATTAAGTCAATGCTTGTCTTCGCCTCATTTTTGGGCATTGCTACAATTGGCCAAACATTAGTTGTAATGCTTGGTGGACTAGATTTATCTATTCCTTTTTTGATTGGTGCTTCTAATCTTGGTTTGATGTCGATGATATCTCTAGGCGTACCGCCTTGGCTGGCATTTATAGTTATTCTCGCATTTGGCTTGATCATTGGGCTATTTAATGGGTTGATAAGTTATAACCTCCAAGGCCAAGCATTGATAGTTACGCTCGGAGTAGGTTTCATGTGTGTTGGTGGTGTTCAAATTTTAGTTTCTCTTCCAACAGTAACTGGGGGAACTGTTTTTGGAGTTGTTCCTGATTGGTTAAAAAATTTAGCCTCACTTAATGGTAAATTTTTTGGACTACCCATTCCTCCTGTTATTTTAATTTGGATTTTAGTTGCGATAGTTTTGATAGTAGGTCTAAGACATACTAAATGGGGAAGAAATCTTATCGCTTTAGGAGGAAAAAGACTGTCAGCCGATAGATTATCAATATCAGAAAGAGTCTACTGGGTTGGTGTATATGTAATAAGTGGTTTTACTTCTGCTGCAACTGGCGCAATGCTTTTAGGCTGGAGTGGCGGAGGTTTTATTGGAGTAGGTGATCAATATTTATTTTTAACCGTTGCTGCTGTTGCTGTTGGTGGGACATCATTGCTTGGAGGTTATGGAGGTTACGGTTTTACAGTTATAGGATGTCTTGCCCTACAAGTGATTAGTACCTTCTTAGCAGGCTTAGGTTTAAGTTTTGAGGGGCAACAATTCATTTTTGGACTTTTGATACTACCTTTAGTTGCTTTGTACTCCAGGTCACCGCATATTCGAGAACAGATTTAATGAAAAAATTCAATAAATATATTTTTTTTTCTAACAAACAAAATTCTCGATTCAATCAAAGAAATAATATAATTTTTTCAAGTAGAGGAATATTTGGGTTATGAATAAAATGTTACTGCCCTACGACATTGTAGGAGGATCTTTCTGGTTAATTTCTGTGGCAATGATCGGGGCAACACTCTTTTTCTTTTTTGAAAGAAGTAAAGTTAGCGTTCGTTGGCATACCCCCATGACAATGATCGCAGTAGTGTGTCTAATGTCATCTATTCATTACTTTTTTGTCAAAAATTTATGGGTTGTCAGTGGAACTGCGCCCACACTGTTAAGATATATAGATTGGTTTTTAAACTTCCCTATGCAGGTACTTATATTTTATGCAATGTTGATTTCGGTAACCAAAGTAAAACAAGGAATGTTTTGGAGGTTGCTAGTCGGCACCTTGGTATTTATTACTGCAGAATTCTTAGGTGCTGCGGGTTATATGAGCAAAACCCTTGGTTTCATTGTCGGACTAGTTGGTTGGCTTTATATATTAGGCGAGCTTTATGTTGGAGAAGCTGGTAGAGCAAACGCAAAATGTGGAAATGAAAATATTCAAATGGCTTTTTTCTCAAACCGACTAATATTAACAATTGGTTGGGCCATCTATCCGATGGGATATTTCATCGAACATCTAGGAGGGGGTATTGACCCAAACAGTGTAAATATAATTTATAATCTTGCAGACTTCTTAAATAAAATTGTATTTGGACTTATTATATATAAAGCAGCAACACAAGATACGAGATCCAATGTTTAATATTAATTATTTAGGAGGTATAATTTCATTATGAACATCACTAGCGGCGCGGATATAATTGCAATAATTATTTTATTAGCTTTAGCTATTGCGATTATCGTTTATCTACTTCACTGGCTTTACAGAAGATCATCTAAAGAAATAGCTTTTGTTCGAACAGGAATGGGTGGTGAAAGAGTAGTTATTAGTGGTGGAGCATTTGTTTTACCGATTATTCATAATATCACTTCAGTTGGAATGAAAACTTTATGTATTGAAGTTTTAAGAAATGGCAATAAGTCTTTCATTACAAAAAATAGAATGCGGGCAGAGATGACAGCAGAGTTTTATGTCAGAGTTGCTCCCAATATTGAAAGCGTTTCAATTGCAGCACAAACTCTTGGTAACAGAACGCTTGAACCTGACCATTTAAAAGAATTAGTTAATGGTCGTTTCGTAGATGCGCTTGGTGTTGTGGCTGCAAAAATGACCTTGGATGAGATTCAAGAAAATAGATCAGAATATGTTAAAGCAGTTTCTAAGCATGTTGAAGAAGCAATCAAGCATACGGGTTTAGAGTTAGAAACAGTTTCTTTAACTTCTTTGAATCAAGCTCCCGTATCTGTATTTGATCCTTCAAATACTTTTGATGCTGAGGGTTTAACCCAGATCACTGAAATCACTCAGTCCAGAAAGAAAAAAAGAAATGATATTGAAAAAGATACCCAAGTTAGTATCAGAAATAAAAATCTTCAATCTATTAAACAAGAATTAGAAATTGAGAGAGATGAAGAGTTTGCAAAATTCCAACAAAAAAGAGAAATTGAGCAACAAAGAGCTATTGAGCATACAGAGTCTATTAAAACTCGATCTATTAAAGAAAGAGAGTCTGAATTAGCTGAAATTGTTTCTCAGCAAGATATTGAAATTGCAAAAATTAATAAAAAAGATCTTATTGAAATGGAAAAAAGCCTTCAAGAAACTAAGCTTATCCAGGAAATTGAAAAGAGACGAAAAGAGCAAAATGATTTCAGACAAAAAACAGCAATTGAAATTAAACAACAAGATATTGAGACAGAAAAGCAAATGCTTGAGTTGGAAAGAGATGTGGAATTCAGCCGTTTAGAAAAACAACGACTTGTCGATGTTAAATTAGCAGAAGAAAAGGCCATAACAGCAAAAGAAGAGGCAAGAAAAAGATATGAGTCTGAAGAGGCATATATTATGGCTGAAGAACAAATTAAGAATGCAAAAACTGCGCAACAAAAAAATATTGATGCTTTCAAGATTGCTGCTGAACAAGAGACCCGAGTTTTAGATATTGAAAAAGCAAAAAGAATTGAGATTGAAGAGAAGCAAAGACAACTTGATGTTTTAGAAAAGTCAAAGATTGTTTTAAAATCTAAAATGGAAGAGGAACACGCAAGGGCGAAGGTTGTGGAGGCAGAAGAAAAAGTAAATACCGCAAGGGATGTTGAGCATGCTGAAAAGCAAAAATCACTAGGTATTATTGAAGCATCAAAAAATGCCGAAAAAGAAAAATTAGCTTCGATGGCTGCAAAAATCAGATATGAAATTGAAGCCGCAGGTAAAAAAGCTCTTAATGAAGCGGAAAACCTTAGAAGTGATGCAAGCAGAAGAAGTGCCCTTAGACTTAAGCTTGCTGAAAAAATTGAGGGAATTATTAGAGAGTGGGTTAGACCAATTCAAAATATCGACTCAATTAAAGTTATTGATGTAAATGGACTTCCAGGTTTTAGTCAGGGAGGAGACAGTGGAAAAGGTGGATCTGCTAATGTAAACGGCGACTCTTCTTCACATGATTCTAAAAAAGGCTCTTTAGCTGACAACGTTGTTAATTCTGCTCTTAGATACCGTGCACAACAACCTTTTCTAGATAGTCTTTTAAAAGAAATTGGAATGTCACCGGGAGAAGCAAGTAATATTAGAAATATTCTTGGTGATTACGATGATGCTAAAAAAGACAAACACATGAGATTTGATGATGATGATCCAACTATGGGTTCTAAAAAGAAATAGGTGAATAAATGAGCATGGATGTAAATACTTGGGCAAAAAAATTTCAAGAATTGACTGATAGTGATGAGACTATAAATGCAATGGCAAAGTACTACACCTGTTCATTTTTATTTGATATGGGCAAAGTTAAGGTCATCGTTGAAATGCACGATGGTAAAGTAAAAAATATTAATACTAACCCTGGAGGTTTAGATCCATATGATTTTGCTTTAAGGGCATCTGAGGCAACATGGAGAGAATTTGCGAGACCTATCCCTAAGCCAATGTTCCATGGAATTTACGCAGCATCTTTTAGAGAAGATTTAAAAATTGAAGGTAATCATTTGGTCTTAATGCAGAATATTAGAAACTTTATAGTTCAGTTTGAGTTACTTCGAAAGTCAGGAGTGCCAGTATGATTTTCAAAATTATAAAGGAGAGAATCTCATGCCAGTAAAACACCATGATCCAATTGGAAGATACGTCACAATTGAGGTAGATGGAAAACAATATAAAGTTTTTTATCTTTCTAATGGAAAAGGAACACCATTAGTTTGCCAACATACTGCAGGTTGTCATAATCATCAATGGAGAGGTCTTTTAGAGGATGATGAAATTACACAAAATTACCAAGTAATAGCATACGACCTTCCGCGTCATGGAAAATCAGACCCTCCTCATAATACTGAGTGGTGGAAAGAAGATTATAAGCTGACTGCAGAGCATTATTGCAATTTTATTGTAGAACTTTGTAAGGCTTTAGATTTAGATGATCCAATTTTTATGGGGTCTTCATTTGGCGGAAATGTTGCTCTTCAATTAGCTTTAAAATATCCTAATAAATTTAAAGCTGTAATTCCCGTAGAAGCCGCTCACTACTCACCAGGTTTTTATATTGATTGGTGGAGACACCCTCATGCTAACGCCGCTCAAGTTTGTGGCAGTGGAGTATGGGATTTAATGGCTCCTCAATCTCCAGATATGGATAGATGGCTTACCTGGCATTATTATACCCAAGGTTCTGAGGCTTTTAAAGGAGACCTTCACTTCTATTCGGTAGACCATGATTTAAGGGAAGAACTTCAAAATATTGATGGACATAAATGCCCTGTCGTTATGTTGACAGGTACTTATGATTACCTGACTCCCCCTGAGGCTACAGAAGACACAGCTAGACAGATTAAAGGTGGTGTCTACATTGAAATGAAAGACATTGGACATTTTCCTATGAGTGAAAACCATGAGGTGTTTAGAGTTTATCTTTTAGAAGCCTTAAGGATAATCAGGGAAAAAACTGAATAAAATTCCTTTTTCTATTTTAGATTATGTTATCTAATTTATATTGGTTTTTTTTCTTTATCGTTGTTTATTGGAGTTTTTGTTTATTCTGGGGTGCAAGAACATTAAGACAAAACAACGACCCCGAGTCTTATTATTTAGCTAATAGAGGAGTTACACCTTGGGTTTTCTTTTTTTCTGCAACTTCCGCAACTTTTGCCGGGATTACAATAATTACTTATCCGTCTCTTATTTACTCTGATGGATTTTCTTTTCTGTCAACCGCCGCAATAGTCATTACTATACCTCTTGGATCAGTTCTTTTTTTCAAAAGACAGTGGATGCTAAGTAGGAAATTTAATTTTATAACCCCCGGGGAGATGTATTTTTATTATTACAAAAGTAATACCCTCAGAATTTTATTACTAATAATCGGTTTATTCTTTGCAGTTCCTTTTTTAGGTATCATTATCGGCGCCACAGGCAGTATTGTTGAATTTATAAGTCTTGGTGAGATTTCTCGAGACCCCGCAATGTGGGTATTAACTGCTGTTGTATTATTCTATGTCGTATCAGGAGGCTTTAAGCCAATGATAAGTGTTGGTGTCGTCCAGTCCTGGCTGTTCTTTTTGCTTTTTTTAATCATCGGCATTGCCTCTTTTAATTATCTTGGTGGTTTGAATTTTTTTGAACAAATGTCATTAGCAAATAACTTTGTTTCATATGGTTCTTGGGGAAGTACAGGGGGCTACGGAGGAGGAGATCTTTCAAGTTATTTCCATGTCCCGGGAGTCATTCAATGGATTGCAGGTGTAGGTAAAAATAATCCTCTTGGAGGCCCGTGGACAACAGTGATGATCTTATCTTTTACACTTTCTTATATGGGGATTGTTTTATCTCCATCATTTTCAATGTGGTCTTATAGTGTTAAGTCACCAAAATCATTTTATTTCTATCAAGTATGGGGATCTGGTGGAATTGTCGGTATATTTTTATTTATTTTTGCCGCCTTACTAGGTGTTGGGGCTCATTTATTGGGTGCAAATTCTTCAATTAATATGAATGGATTTACCATTCAAAACATCTTCCCTGAAATCAATTATGAGAATATGACCAGTATAGTTTTTTATTTAATTGAAAGTTTAGGCTCTTTATCTCCTATCGTTGTTGGTCTTTTGTGTTTATGTGTTGTAGCTGCTCTCCAATCTACAATTTCGGCTATTTTGATGACCTCCGGGGGGATGGTTGCCAGAGATCTTTACAGACCTTACATTGATAAAGACCCATCATGGAAAAGAGAATTATTAGTTGCAAGACTAGGTATGTTACTTCTGAGTCTTGCTTCTCTTTATTTGGCAACTTTTTTTGAAACATCCATAATATTACTCGGTGGCCTTGCTATTGCTTTCGGCTTTCAATTATTCCCTGTGCTCCTTGGAATGTTATGGTTTCCATGGATAACAAGAAGTGGGGCTGTGCTTGGATTAATAGTAGGAATGATTTTTGTTATCTTAGCAGAAACTTTTGGTCATAAAATTACTGGCAATGCCCTTCCTTGGGGCAGGTGGCCACTAACCATTTACTCAGGTCTGTGGGGATTGTTTTTTAATGTAATTGTCTGCTTTTCTGCATCAATTTTTTCAAGCAATGATAAAGAAAGAGAACACAGAGATCAAATTCATGATTTTTTTCAAAGTCATATGGGAATTCACCCCTCAAGAAAAAAAATAAAATCATTAGCATATGTTCTTTTTTTACTTTGGGCTTTTTTTTCTATCGGCCCAGGTTTAATTTTTGGAAACCTAATTTTTGGAAGCTCTGATTTAGATTATAGCAGTTGGACTATGGGTATTCCATCTTTGTGGGCATACCAAATAATATGGTGGGCAGCAGGAGTATTTTTAATTTGGTTCCTTGCTAATAAAATGGATTTATCGACTCTTCCTAAAAAGCCCATATTAAACGGAGATGAATTCAGCACACCTGATGAAATTGATGAAAGAGGAAATTATATTGATAAATTAGGAGGGGGATATGCATGGCCACTTATTCTGATTGGATTGGCAATTGCTACTGTAATACTATCTGTTTACGCACTATGACAAAATCACATTTTTTAAAAATCTTTATTAATTTACCTTTTTCTTTTATTATGAAATCTTACGTTTCTAAAAATTTAAACGAGGAGGAAGTTTAGGTTAAAGATGTCAGATTATAGCTATAAATACCCATCAAATGTTCAGTTGAATAAGGGTCATAAACACACCGATGATTTTATAACTAAAAAATATATTCTTCCTATGCTTCGTGACCCTCACAAGTTACAAGAATTAATTGATGAGCATCGAGCAAACCCAGTTGGTAAAGCCGCTAATAGAAATCATGGTGTTATTCAGCATAGTCAAGATTTACAAACAGTTTTAGATAAACTTAGAAGGGCTAGTAAAGAGGGGGGTTTTGTTTCAGTTTGTTTAAAATTACATGAGGATTATAGAATTGGAATCACAACTGGAGTTAGAGGCGAACCTGTTCATATTTTAGAGGACTCTTACTCCTCTGAGGAAGCATGCGAGCATGCAATTTTTCTTAAAAGAATAAAAAGATTACTTAATGAATATAGTGGAGATTAAAGATGCTTAAAATTACAGGGTATAGTGATAAATATTCGGCTCACCCAGGTGAAGAAATTAAATTTTATGTTAATGCAGAATATAATGATAATTATGAAACTCAGATTGTTCGCTTAATACATGGAGATACGAACCCCGAGGGCCCAGGTTACAAAGAAGAAGAGATTGATGCTTTATGTAACGGAAATTATAAAGGCAAAAATCAGAAAATTCATGGTGGCTCATATATAGTTGTTCCTCAACATGAAAATCTCAATATTAAAAGTTTTACAATTCAGGCTTTTATTTTTCCTACCACCCCTGATAAAGGAAGACAGGGGATTGTTACCAAATTTAATGAAAAAGAAAAAACAGGATATGGTCTTTTTATCGATGAAAATGGATTTCTTTCTTTAGAAATTGGTGATGGATCTCAAGTTGCAAAGATTTCATCAGAAAAAAAACTTCTCAGAAAAGTTTGGTATTTAGCAGTAGCTACTTTTGATGCTGAGACTAAAAAAGTACATTTATATCAAGAACCTAGAGTGACCTCCACAAATGGTGGATTGGGAATGGCAATCCTCAACCCCCTAGAAGAAACATCCGCTTCTATTGAAAGTTTCAGTTCTGTCCTTCCTGCCTCCAACGATGCCCCGTTATTGATAGCGTCTAGTTCGTTGAATAATAGATCTGGAAGAAAAATTTCTGGAGGGCATTATAAAGAGGTACCTCATCCAATTGAGCTCCCTCAGCAACAATGCTGTTTTAATGGAAAAATTGATAGACCTAGATTGTCTAATATCGCTTTATCAAAAGAAAATATTGAAACACTCGCTTCAAGTTATGATGAGTGTAATACTACAGTTAGGTCTACTGTAATTGGTGCATGGGACTTTCATGCCAATATCGGTAAAAATATTTCCTCAACAAAAATTATCGATACCTCACCTAATAATCATAATGGTTTTATAATCAACATGCCCAATAGAGGTATGACCGGATATAACTGGACAGCTGATGAGATTGTATATCATCATAAACCTGAAGAATATGGAGCAATCCATTTCCATGATGATGATATTGACGATGCTAGATGGGACACAGATTTTTCATTTAAAATTCCTGAAGGTTTAAAAAGTGGCATTTATGCTGCTCGACTTAGAGTAGATGGTAGAGAGGAATCTGAGTTTGAAGACTATATTCCTTTCTGTGTTAAGCCTCCCAAAGGAAAGGCAACCTCAAAAATTTTATTTTTGATGCCTACAAACAGTTACATGGCCTATTCTAATGATAATTTGGGGACTAACTCTGTTGTTGCGCAATTATTAGCTGGAAAAGTGCCAGTGTTAAATCCTTCTGATCTCTATCTTAATGAACATAGAGAATATGGGCTTTCTACTTATTCACTTCATTCCGATGGTCATGGTGTATCTATCTCATCGCGATTGAGACCAATACTTAACATGAGACCAAAATATAGACATTGGCTATCACCTTCTTTATGGCAACTTAATGCAGATTTACATTTAACAGATTGGCTTGAGGAAAAAGGTTTTGAATTCGACGTGCTTACAGATGAAGATCTTCAACATGAGGGAATTAATTTATTAAATCGCTATAAAATTGTTCTAACAGGTAGCCATCCAGAATATACATCAGAAAAATATATGGATGCATTTGAGTCTTATCAAATGCAAGGAGGAAGAGTTCTTTATCTTGGTTCAGATGGTTTTTATTGGATTAGTGAATACCATCCTGATAATTCTAATATTACAGAGGTAAGAAAAGGCGAAGCTGGAACAAGAGCTTGGACTTCTAACCCTGGAGAGTACAATAATGCTTTTGACGGTAAATATGGTGGAATGTGGAGGGCTAGAGGTCGAATACCCTCAAAAGTTTGTGGTTTGACATTCACTTCTTATGGATTTGACGTCTCGTCCTACTACAAAAGAGAAGAGGATAGCTTTAAACCTGAGTGTTCGTGGATATTTGATGGCATAGGTAGGGATGAAGTTATAGGCGACTTTGGACTCGTAGGGGGAGGTGCGGCTGGTTTAGAACTAGACAGATATGATCTAGAGTTTGGTACTCCGCATAATGCCTATTACCTTGCAAGATCTCAAGACCACTCCAACATGATGCTTCAGGTAAATGAAGAAATACATTTTGCTGTCAGAGGTTATTACGGAGGCGGACATGAAAACCCAATGGTCAGGGCTGATATGATCTACTATAAGACTCCCAATAATGGAGCCATGTTTGCTCCAGGATCTTTAGCCTGGTGCGGAAGCCTCTCCCATAACAAATACGACAACAATGTGTCCAAGATAATGGAAAATGTCATTAAAGGTTTCTTAAAAGACGGTCCATTACCATAATGAAAAAAGAAAATATGCAAGAGATACCATGGGGAAAGGAAACCTTAGGAGCTCTTGATACCCCTTTAAATGAGCTAGAAAAAAAAGCTCTAGAAAATCTCGATGTAGATAAACTAAATGATATGGCGGAGTGTCTTTTTGCACTTAATAATAGGCATTATGGACCAATCCCTGGAACCTACATGGTAATGTGTGTTGAGCCAAATAAGACATGGTGTGTCGGTCAATTGAGTGCCGATAGAGCGAAACCGTTCGTTTTATTTCCTGATAAAGTTTTCAACAACCCCGAAGATGCAAAAAATGCTGCCGAAGAAATGAAGAAATCTAAGGGAGATAGTATTCCCTGTAGGAATATTTAATGGCTAGATCTAATGTCATGATTGATAATGCTAAGACCAGAGTAACAGAATGGTTTTTTGAGGTGGGAGACGAAACAGGACAACATATTCACGAATATGATTACGTAGTGGTACCGATGCTTGATGGAGAATTAAAGATCATTAATCATGACGGAGCTGAAACTATTTCAAAATTAACGAAGGGCAACTCTTATTTTAGAGAAAAAGGAGTTAACCATAATGTTTTAAATAATAATGATTTTCCATATAGTTTTGTGGAGATTGAATTCAAATGAGCATTCAATATAAAAATTCCGATTATAAAAATTTTGATAATATTTTTTCCAATAATGAACAAAAAGTTTCAGAAAAGTTTTCACTGAAAGAAGAAATTTTAAAAGAAAAATCTTCCGTTCAAAAAAGAGCGAACAGTGTTGGTATACGACTATATATGTTTCAAACAGGTACTTTGAAAACAAAACTAAAATATATAAAAATGAATCAGTCTAACGAAGATTTTGAAATTCCTGTGCCTTGGTTTTACATCAAACACCCTAAAGGAGATGTGGTGATTGATGGAGGTAACGCAAAGGAAGTAAGTATCGATATGCATGACCACTGGGGCGCCGTTGTAGCAGCTTATGAGCCTGTTATGGGTAAGTTTGAAAATTGTATTGATCAATTACATAATATTGGCGTCCAACCAAAAAATATTAGATACGTTTTACAGTCTCATTTACACCTTGATCACTCAGGAGCTATTGGAAGGTTTCCTAACGCCACTCATGTTGTTCAAAGAAAAGAGTATGATTATGCTTATAATCCAGACTGGTTTTCAAAAGGCGCATATATAAAAAAAGACTTCGATAAACCTGGATTAAATTGGCAATTTCTCAAAGATACTAAAGAAGATTTTTATGACTTATATGGAGATGGCTCAATTATTATCATTTATACTCCTGGTCACTCACCGGGACATCAATCTTTTTTAGTTAGACTTAACAATACCGGATATGTTCTTCTTACTATTGATGCAGCTTATACTCTTGATCATTGGCATGATAAGGCCCTGCCTGGTCTGGTTTGTTCCTCTGTTGACTCAGCTAGTTCAGTAAAAAAATTAAAACAAGTCGCAGCTGAAAAAAAAGCGATTGTAGTAACAGGACATGATCCAGAAGCATGGAGTACTTTTAAAAAAGCTCCATTTTTCTATTACGATTAATTTCTATGATGTCAGATTATTTTCAATCTATTCCAAAAATAAAATTTGAAGGGAAAGAAAGTCAAAATCCCCTAGCATTTAAGTATTACAACCCCCAACAAAAAGTACTAGGCAAAACTATTGAGGATCATCTGAGGATGGCGGTGTGTTATTGGCACACCTTCAATTGGCCTGGTAATGATCCCTTTGGAGGCCAAACTTTCTTAAGGCCTTGGATGAATCA
>Ga0255769_10000414_pt1 | contig 50747 bp, 51 predicted proteins | sample 041ome_9_FD_179637 | JGI IMG/M metagenome (GOLD analysis project Ga0255769, IMG submission 179637) | Coastal salt marsh microbial communities from the Groves Creek Marsh, Skidaway Island, Georgia - 041413US metaG (version 2) | ecosystem: Environmental > Aquatic > Marine > Intertidal zone > Salt...
GCGCTCAAATTAGAGACAATGCTCTGTCAAAAGCACGTTTTGAATTTCGCTGGGACGATCAATTTAACCTTGGACTGGATCCAGAAAAAGCAAAAGAATTTCATGATGAGACCTTGCCGCAAGAAGGAGCAAAACAAGCACACTTCTGTTCCATGTGTGGTCCACATTTTTGCTCAATGAAGATCTCACAAGACGTTAGAGACTATGCCGCTGAAAAGGGCATTTCTGAAGAGGCAGCACTTAAAAAGGGGATGGAAGAAAAATCCATTGAATTTGTCAAAAAAGGGTCCGAGGTCTATCAAAAAGTTTAGGTAATAATCGTCATGGATCTTTATCTTATATGGGTGGCCTTTATTCTTGGCATTGTTGAGGGGGCAACAGAATTTTTACCTGTCAGCTCAACCGGCCATCTTATTATCGCTGCAGATCTATTAAACTTTTCTGGCGACTCCAGTCAAGTTTTTGAAATATTTATTCAATTAGGTGCCATTTTGGCCGTCATGATTGAGTATCGAAAAAAAATTGTCCACACTTTTAGTGGCCTGCATCACTCGACCATAGCGCAAAACTTTACTTTATTACTCATCATTGCATTTATTCCAGCAGCCCTGCTTGGATTTTTCTTTCATGAAGCAATTAAATTCTATTTATTCAACCCAATTGCTGTCGCAATTGCACTGATCATAGGTGGGATCATCATTATATTGATTGAAAAATTCATACCTGTCCGACAAAGCATGACGGTTGATGAGATAAATAAAAAACAAGCATTGTATATTGGGCTAGCCCAATGCTTATCATTAATTCCGGGAGTGTCGCGGGCAGGAGCCACAATTATGGGGGGGTTAGTGGCGGGACTGGATCGTAAAACTGCAACTGAATTTTCATTTTTTTTAGCTATTCCCATTATTGTTGCAGCCTCATTATTTGATCTCAGTCAAAATTATCATTTGTTAAGCAGAGCCGACTTAATTATTTTTTTCACTGGTTTTGTTACAGCTTTTATTAGCGCACTTTTAGTCATCAAACTCTTTATTCATTTTGTTGCACATCATGATTTTGTTATTTTTGGGTGGTACCGTATCCTTATCGGTTTTCTCACCCTATGGTACTTTTATTAAGATGAAAAATTACGCAGAACTCATCCCGGTTCTCAAAGAAATTGTGATGCTCGCAAAAAAAAAAGACATCACCATTGGTGAAGTTTTACAAAAATTGGATCATTATGGATTCTCACTGATCGCACTGTTGTTGGTATTACCTTTCATGCAGCCTTTTCCTGTTGGGCCCCTTAGCGTTTTAGGGGGGATGACTTTTGCTGCCCTTGGATGGCAAATCTTACAAAAGAAGCCAACTCCTATGTTACCGAAAAAAATTTTAACCCTACGCTTGAGTGAAAAAAATTGGAGTCGTATCACGCGATTAAGTATTTTTATTATTACCTTAAGTCAAAAAATTACCAAACCAAGATTAAGGCATTTGGTAAATGGTTCGTCGGGCTTGAAATTTGAGGGCGGGATCATGGTTACAGGTGGAGTCTTAATGGCAATTCCTTTCGGAGTGCTGCCATTAAATAATTTTTTCCCAGGCTTAGCTATTCTTTTTATAACACTTGCTCAATTTGAAGAAGATGGGTTATTTATTTTAATTGCGATTTTTTGGTTAATTTTCTCAGTATTTTATTTTTCTATTTTTTTCTTTGGCATCTATCTTCTAGGTCTTGAGCTCATACATTATCTCCCTGATTGGATGGCTAACCTAGTGTGAGCTCCTTCGCTAAAACACTTGTCGAATGGCACACAAACCATGGGCGAAAAAACTTGCCTTGGCAACATACCACAAACCCATATTTTATTTGGTTATCAGAAATTATGTTGCAACAAACGCAGGTTGCAACAGTTATTCCGTATTTTAAAAAATTTATCAAAACCTTCCCTGATGTTGCATCGCTGGCTCGTGCTGAAGAAGATCACGTCATGCAATTATGGAGCGGCTTAGGCTACTACAGTCGGGCGAGAAATCTCTATGATGCAGCTAATATAATCCTAACAAAGCATGCAGGAATCTTTCCCTGTAATTTTGAAGAAATTATTCAATTACCCGGCATTGGTCGCTCAACCGCAGGCGCCATTTGTGCTTTTTCATTCAAGCAAAACTACCCTATTCTGGATGGCAATGTCAAAAGAGTTTTCTGTCGTTTTTATGCGATAGAGGAATGGTCAGGAAAAACAAATATCGAAAAAAAATTATGGCAAATCGCGCAAGAGAATTTACCCAAACATGGTATTCAAATTTACACTCAAGCAATTATGGACCTTGGCGCAACAATTTGTATTAGATCTAAACCCCGCTGTAAAGAATGCCCATTAATAAAAAACTGCCAAAGCTTTAAAAAAAATTTAACACAAATAATTCCAGCCAAGAAACCTGTAAAAAAATTACCCTTAAAAATAACAAATATCCTAATACTAGAAAATGCAAAAAATATTTTTTTTGTAAAGCGAAGAAAGCAGGCGGTATGGAGAGGATTATGGTCATTACCCGAATTTATTTCTAAAAAAGAATTGCAAGTTTGGATGATAAAGAAACTTGATGGGCAATATAAGGTCGTAACAACCGGTAAAAAACTAGCAACGTTTTCTCATTACAAATTAGAGATGATCTATCATTTAATAAATATAGATAATCCAAATATTTTAAATGATATTGAGAATGGATTATGGCTTGAACAAAATGAAATTGAAAATGCAGCCTTACCGAGTCCAATAAAAAAACTTGTCAAAGAAATTTTTATATAAAAAATTTTGCGAATCAATAGTTGCGAAGAAATCAATAAAAAGGCATTATTCGAATAATTTATAAATTTAAAAATAAGGATTTGTTGTGGAAAAATATATTGGTCTGATTGCAAGAGTTTTTCTAGGTAGCTTATATTTTGTAAGCATTCTCTTCATTCTTCAATTTATCTTAAATGCCCCTCAAGGTTACGAAGCCTATCAAGTCAACCTTATGTCTAAAGGATTGCCAGGTATATTTGCACCTATCAGTATTCTTGTTCAACTCGTGTTTGGCATTTTTCTTATTCTTGGCTTTAAAATAAAGTTAACCTCCTATGTGTTTGCCATTTATTCCTTAATCTGGGCGCTGACTTATTTTATGTTTATGGGAAATATACCTACTGAGGTTTCTCCCTCGGTATATCAGGACCTTTTATTAAAGGGGTTACAATATTTGTCTTTATTTGGTGGGTTCTTATATATGGCGGCTCATCCTCAAATGGCTTTGAGTCTTGATAATGTTTGTGCAAACCGTAAAAAGAAAAAATAAATTATCCTATTCCCACTCCATCATAGGGAAAACACGATTTATATTTCTTGCATTTTGAATATTGAACAACACCCAATTAGTTGATTCATCCTGAACTAACGTCTGCGTCGCTTCATCGAGTCCCATTCCACTATCAATCGCGAGCCTAATTTCATCGCGTAATTTTTTTAGGTATGCTTTTATTTTTGCAAAGGCCTGCTCAGGATTCTTTGAAGGTGTTCCGTGGCCGGGGACAACCATATTATAATTTTCTTTTTCAAGTGCACTCAAAACATCAATAAAGCCATGAATATCCCCATCAATTACGGGGGTTCGCTCCACAAATAATAAATCACCCGTCCATAATGTCTTGCTGTTGATATCCAAAATAGTAATATCCGTATTCGTATGAGCCTCTGGAAAAGCTTTTATTTTAAGTGGTCGGTCTCCCAGATCTATTATTATTTCCTCGTTGGTTTTAATGGTTTGCGAAGGTGGAATTTGGATGGACTCATTTGACTTAATACCCATAAAATCTAAATTTAATTTTTCATAAAATGCTTTTCTTAATTGCATTGCCTTGGGAAGGTTTTCATGGCCAAGATAAGTTGCCCCCTCCTCTAAAAAGGCTGCATTGCCATAAATATGATCGAGATGAACATGTGTATTAATAACATAATGAATCGGTAAATCGGAACGACGACGAATTTCAGATAGAAGATCTTGCCCAATCTTTAAATTACCACCTGTATCTATAACGGCTATTGATTGATTGCCAATAATAAATCCAATATTGCATATATCGCCGTCATACCCTTCCTCAATATCTAAATGTTTACCTTGATGAACAAATAAACCCGGTTGCGCCTCAACCATATTGAGCTGAGCCAACAATTCAAAGCATAAAAAAAATTGCAAAAAAATAAAAAGAATCTTGGTTTTCATCTTTCCATTTAAACATGAACACATTAAACTTGAAAAGTATTTTAATTAGGAATGCTGATGGCAAAAGTAAAAAAGAATTACTCATTCTCAGACAAATCGCAACAATACAATAACGTTGCCATCCTCCTACACTGGATCATTGGTCTTGCAATTATATTTATGTTAATCCTTGGCATATTTATGACAGATATACCAAAAGAAGCTCCAAAACAATCAAGCTTTGATCTCTTTAATTTTGGTATTTACAGCTGGGAAGTAGAAAAAGCCAAATCGCCTCGTTCTTTTTATTTTGAATTGCATAAATCGATTGGAGTTACCCTTTTGGTTATGATTTTTATAAGGATATTTTGGCGTTTTACCCACAAACCTCCAGCTTTATTAACCAGCATGAAACCTTGGGAAAAACGTTTTGCTACCGCCGCACATCATGGATTGTATTTACTAATGATTCTAATTCCATTGACAGGTATTTTGATGTCCATTGGCAGTAAATATGGAGTTAAATGGTTTGGAATTAAAATTCTACCTGGTATAGATTCAACGCCCATGCGAGAACTCTTCTATGAATTTCATGAAATCTTTGGGCAACTGTTATTGCTAATTTTAATTTTTCATATTCTTGGTGCATTAAAACATTCTATAGTCGATAAAGATGGGACGCTTAGAAGAATGTGGTTCCATAAACATTAATCGCTATGTTATTGGTCTTTAGTGATCTAGATGCGACGCTTTTGGATCATGATAACTATTCCTTCAATTCTGCAATACCTGCTCTAGCGCTCCTAGATAAAAGAGGAATTCCACTCATACTTGCAAGCAGTAAAACTAGAGAAGAGATGGTTGCTATCAAAAAATCTATGGGCAATCAGCATCCTTTTATATACGAAAATGGATCTGGTATTTTTTTTAGAAAAAAAAATTCGTTTGGAGTTGCACACTCGAAAATTAAAGGCATTCTTCAATCATTAAAAACAAAGTTTTCATTTGAATTATTTTCTGACTTTACCCCTCTTCAACTTCAACAATATACTGGGCTTACGGGTAAAGATGCCCAAAATGCAATGAAAAGAGAGTATTCCGAACCTGTTTTGTGGAACGACGACAATAATAAATTAAAAAATTTTATTACATTGATAGAAGAAAAATCTTTAATTGCAACACAGGGAGGTCGATTTTTAACAATTTCAGGGCAACAAACTAAGGCAGATGCACTATTATGGGTCAAAAATGTTTATGAAAATGAACATGAAGCTCCGGTCACCACAATAGCATTGGGTGACAGTGAAAATGATATTAAAATGTTAGCAGCGGCTGATCATGCGATATTAGTGAGGCATCCCTATAAAGATTTCCCGCAAATTGATCGCCCAAATATTATTCGAACAAAGGAAGTTGGGCCATTAGGATGGAATAACGCGATAATTAATTTAGTGAGACAACTATGAGCGATTTTTACCAAAATGGGATTGTGACAAATCTGCACAATTTAAGATCACAAAGCCCAGAAAAATTAGAAAAAGAACTGGAGGAATTTTCAAAAAATAGACCTTTAGGCCTCGTGCTACCCTCGCTATATTCAGAGCTTCTCAATCCTGCGCTGAAAAATATCGTCGAAGAACTAAAACATGTACGCTACATTGATAAGATCATTGTAGGATTAGACCAAGCAACAAAATATGAATATCGGGATGCTTTAAATTTTTTTTCTGCACTCCCTCAAGAGGTTGTCGTTTTATGGAATGACGGACCGAGACTTAAAAAAATTCACCAAAAATTAATTGAAAAAAAACTCGCCCCAACAGAACTAGGAAAGGGGAGAAACGTATGGTATTGCTTTGGCTATGTTTTAGCGGATGAAAAACTTGAGGCTATCGCTCTTCATGATTGTGACATCTTGACTTATAAAAGGGATCTCCTAGCAAAACTGATTTATCCTGTTGCAAATCCTAATTTCAATTATCAATTTTGCAAAGGTTACTATGCCAGAGTATCTGAAGACAGAATCAATGGCCGTGTCTGCCGCCTTCTTGTTACACCATTAATTCGTGCACTAATGAGAGTTTTCCCTGCAAACAATTATCTAGAGTACCTTAATAGTTTTCGATATGCGTTATCAGGTGAATTTTCATTAAGAACTGAGGTATTAAATGACCTTAGAATTCCCAGCGATTGGGGCTTAGAGGTTGGAATCTTGTCTGAAATGAATCGTAATTATGCAAACAACCGATTATGTCAGGTTGATATAGCTGATAAATATGATCACAAACATCAAGATTTAAGCTTACAAGATGCCACCAAAGGTCTTTCCAAAATGTCGATCGATATTAGTAAGTCGATCTTTAGAAAGTTAGCTACCAATGGCTTAGTTTTTAATGCCGAAACATTTCGCTCTTTGAAAGCAACATACTTCAGAATAGCACTGGATTTTGTCGAGACCTATAACAATGATGCCACCATCAATGGATTAAATTATGATATTCACTCAGAGGAGAAGGCCGTTGAGCTCTTTGCTGAAAATATCCATAATGCAGGCCTTCACTTTTTAGAGAATCCGATGGAAACACCCTTTATTCCCAGTTGGACAAGAGTGAAAAGTGCCTTGCCCGAGATAAAACAAGAGATTATCCAAGCCGTCAGTGATGATATGGAAGAACACGCAAGATAGTCTTATGCAGGAAAAAAAAGCTAGCCAGCTACTGAAATTAAAAATAAGGTATCACCTTGACCAGATTTATAAAAATAAAAAAAACCATAAGTTAAGTCAAACAATTTTTGACATTTTTTTTGAAAAACAAAATCCTATTCAACCGAACCCTATAGATACAAAGTGGGGACAAGAGGACGTTATCTTAATAACTTATGCAAACACATTCATTAATCAAAAAAAAGCTCCACTAAAAAACTTAAAAGATTTTCTTTCTAAGTACATTAAAAAAATAATAAACTCTGTTCATATATTACCTTTCTTTCCTTATAGCTCAGACGATGGATTTGCGGTTATTGATTTTACAAAAGTTAATGAAGGTTTTGGTTCTTGGAGTGATATTGAGCGGATAGCAAAAAAATATAAGCTAATGACAGATGTTGTCATCAATCACTGTTCATCTAGAAGCCAATGGTTTGAACAATTCAAAAATAATCAAAAGCCAGGAGTGAATTTCTTTTTAGAATTACCAAAAAAAACAAATACCAAAAAAGTTATCAGGCCGCGGACCTCTGATTTATTGCAAGAATTTAATACCGCCAGCGGTAAAAAATACGTATGGTGTACTTTTGGTCCGGATCAACCAGACCTAAACTATCAAAACCCTGAAGTTATGATAGAAATGCTAACAATTATTAAAAGTTACCTTGATAAAGGGTCTCAAATATTGCGACTGGATGCAATCGCATTTCTTTGGAAAGACCTCAACACAAATTGCATCAACTTAAATGAAGCACATGAATTTGTCAGGCTTATCCGAACATTAATTGATCATTATTCGGATAAAGCTTATTTAATTACTGAGACAAATATCCCTAACCTAGAAAATCTCTCTTACTTTGGTAATCGTAATGAGGCACATCTGGTTTATAACTTTGCTCTACCACCGCTCATAATGCATAGTTTATTAAATAATAGTAGTCACAAATTGAAACAATGGCTTATGCGGATGCCTCCTGCAATGTTTGGAACTACTTACTTAAACTTTATTGCCAGTCATGACGGTATTGGGCTAAGGTCAGTAGAAAATATACTTGAGAAGTCTGAAATTGATGCATTAATTTCAAACGCTACAAAAGCTAACGGAAAAATTTCTTATCGAACCAGAAGGAATATTAGTGAACCCTATGAGATAAATATTAGCTTGTTTGATGCTTTTAAATATCATATTGAAGACGGCCTCGATCGTATGCAAAACCAAAGATTTATTTGTGCTCACACAATTATGTTAGCAATGGAAGGAATTCCTGCATTCTATATTCACAGTCTGCTAGCAACTAAAAATGATTATAAAAAACTGCTTCATACATCACAAAACCGTTCTATTAATAGGCATCAGTGGTCAGTGGACGATCTTGAAAAAAAATTGAGTTCAAGATCGCATCATAAGAAAATTTTTTTTGAATTATTACGACTAATTGAAGTTAGAAAAAAACAAAGGGCATTCCATCCCAATGCGACACAGTTCACCTTAGAAATCAATGAATCAATCTTTGGTCTATGGCGGCAAAGCTTGGATCGTGAACAAAGTATATTCAGCATTCATAATATTTCAAACAAAATTGTAACGTTTAACCCATCCTCATTAAATATGATAGAAACTGACTCCTGGTATGACCTTATTTCAGGAAAATCACTAAAAAATTTGTACCAAGAAATAAAATTAAAACCCTATCAATCAATGTGGCTATCGAATAAATAACGTATCATATTAAGGGAAATTATTTATTATGAAACTCGTTGTCACAAACCACAATCGCGACATCTTTAAGACTCGCTATGTATACCCGGTAGTTTCGAGAAGAGCCGGTGGGCTGTCCCTTGGAATAAATTTAAATACTAATAATGCATGTAATTGGCAATGTGTCTATTGTGAGGTCCCTAATCTAACACGTGGTAAACCTGACCCTATTGATCTCAATCTTCTTCGAAGTGAATTAAAAGATTGGCTCAAGAATATAATTAAAGGAGATTTCATTTATAAACATACAGATCCTGATACTAAGTTTAAAGATATTGCTCTCTCTGGAAATGGCGAACCAACCGCTTGTGAGGAATTTAAAAGTGTTCTAAGAGTTATTGAGGAAGAATTTACTGCCTGTAAATGTCCTACAGATATTAAAATTAGACTAATAACTAATGGTAGCTATTTATCTGAAAGAGAAGTTCATGATGCATGGCGAGAAATGCTCCTAGAAAAAGAGATATGGTTTAAGATTGACTCTGTGAATTCTGAGGCTATTAAGCAATTGAATCAAGTTAATTTAAACCAAAACCAAATTAAAAGAAATCTTGACGCAGCATTATCGGTTTCTTCAACTGTTATTCAAACCTGTCTAACTAAAATTAACAACGAGCTCCCAAGTGCAAATGAAATTCAGGACTATATTAGTTTTCTTAAGCCCTATGAAAATCAAATTAACAGTATTCATCTATATAGCCTTGCTCGGCCCACAGAACAAAAAACAGCTTTCACTCTAGAAAGACTCACGAATCAAGAAATGGCTCAGATTGCTGATAAAATGGATGCCCTTTCCATACCTATTTTCACATTTAGCTAAATGAAAATTATTATTTTACTTATTGCCATCACTCTCCTAATTGGCGGCTGTCAAAAACAGGATGTCGAGTGGGCAACCTATGGCAATGACCTTAATAATCAGCGTTATGCAAGATTAGATCAAATCAATGTTAATAACATTGGCCAACTAAAATTAGCTTGGCAATATCGAACTGGGATAAGAGGTACCTTTCAAGCAACACCGATCATGAAAGATGGCGTCATGTTTGTATCCCTACCTTTTAATCATGTTATTGCAATCAACGCAAAAACTGGAAAAGAATTGTGGCGTTATGAGCATGATCGCAATAAAGAATGGGGCATGTGTTGCGGACCTGCAAATAGAGGTGTGGCAATTCATGATCAACAACTTTTTATGGGCACCGTAGATGCAAGACTAATATCATTAAATATTAAAACAGGACAAAAACTTTGGGATATCAATATTGCAGACAATCTTGGGGTAACCGAGTCTATTGATCAACTAGCTATCGACGATCCAAATCGGCAAAAAAAAATGAGCGGCGGAACTGGAGTTGGTATCAATATGGCGCCTATTGTTTATGAAAATAAAGTAATTATTGGTATCACTGGTGTAGGTTATGGATTACATATTGACAATAAAGAAGACCAATCATTGAATGCAGTTGTTGGAATAAATAATGGATTTGGCAGATCCGGATTCCTAGCTGCCTATGATATTTATTCAGGTCAACAAATATGGCAATTTAATACTATTGCTGAAATTGGCTGGGAAGGTGAGATGAGTAACTATACCAAGGATGGTGAGGTGCTGAATCGAGATCTAATGTATGAGAAAGAAAGTTTAGCGACTTATCCAGATGCTGCAAAATTTGGAGGTGGTTCTGCTTGGACAACCCCCGCCATAGATAAAGATACACATACTTTATTCTTTGGAACCGGTAATCCTTCACCACAAATGAGCGGAGAAACAAGACCCGGTGACAACCTTTATACTGTTTCCTTGCTTGCTTTGGATGCCAATACTGGAAAATTAAAATGGCATTACCAGCAAGTCCCTCATGACTTGTGGGGTTATGATGTTGCTAGTCCGCCTGTTTTATTTCACACCATAGTAGATAATAAGATTGTGCCAGCTGTAGGCCAAGCTGGTAAAACAGGTTGGCTTTATATACACCATCGTAATACCGGTGAATTAATATTAAAATCTGACGCATTTGTTCCTCAAAAAAATATGTTTGCCGAGGCAACAGAAGCAGGAACTATCATCTACCCTGGTATTTTAGGTGGATCGAATTGGTCGCCAGTTAGTATCAATGTTGATCGGCATATCGCGTTTGTTTCTGCAATTCATGCGCCGATTAAATATACCCTGCATGAGAAATATATCGGCGAAAATACGCAACGATACGTATCCTCGGAACCAGCCGACGAGGATCAATGGGGAATCTTGTCAGCTATAGATTTATCTACTGGAAAAATTTTATGGCAGCATGACACAGAAGATCCTTTGGTTGGAGGAACGCTTGCCACGCAAGGTAATTTAGTTTTTGTCGGTGAAGGAAATGGAAGCTTTAATGCTCTAAATGCACTAACTGGTGAATTATTATGGACACATAAAACTAATGCTGGAGTAAATGCCCCTGCCATTTCATACATGATTGATGGTAAACAATATATTGCAGTTGTTGCTGGGGGAAATAAAATCCTAGGCTACAAGCAAGGTGATTTTATTAATGTTTATGCCTTGGATGAAAAATGAGAGATAGTAAAACCTATCAACAATTGCTCATTACTAGAAAAAAAATAATCTTCTTCTTATTGTCTATAATCATAATTGCCTATTTCTCATTTATATCTGTTATTGCTTTTTACCCAAGTTTTTTTGGGAAATTAATAGGCAATAGTTTTTTTTCAATGGGCATAGTATTGGGTTTTATACTAATTTTGCTCATTTTTGCTGTTACTTTAATTTACGTTTATCAAGCCAATAAAAAATTAGAGCCTCTGATAAAAAAAATTCAGCTTCAATTAAAATAATATGCAAATTGATTCCCAAACAAATGTAACTGCCATCATCATGTTTACCGCTTTTGTGGCTGTCACACTGATGATTACTTATTGGGCATCAAATAAATCAAAAACAGCCAGTGGTTTTTATACCGCGGGTGGGAATATTACTGGCTTACAAAATGGATTAGCAATTTCTGGTGATTTTATGTCAGCCGCATCTTTTTTAGGCATATCAGGTCTGGTCTTTTTAACTGGATTTGATGGGCTTATTTATTCCATTGGCTTTTTAGTAGGATGGCCTATTATCCTTCTATTAATTGCAGAGCCTCTGAGAAATTTGGGCAAATATACTTTCGCAGATGTTGCCTCTTTTCGATTACAGCAAAAGCCTATTCGCACCCTCGCAGCTTTTGGTTCCCTGTTTACTGTGATTCTTTATCTTATCGCGCAAATGGTAGGTGCTGGAAAATTAATAGAGCTACTTTTTGGTTTGCCCTATGCGTCAGCAGTTACGATTGTAGGTGGATTAATGATTTTATATGTCACCTTTGGAGGAATGCTAGCAACCACCTGGGTACAAATTATTAAAGCGATCTTATTGCTCTCAGGAGCAACTGTCATTGCTTTCTTAGTGTTGGCACAATTTCATTTCAGCTTTAATGATTTCTTTGCCCAGGCAGTTGCCTCTCATCCAAAATTAGATGCTATTCTTGCGCCAGGTGGATTAATTTCTGACCCAATCTCCGCAATATCCTTAGGCCTTGCCCTGATGTTTGGTACCGCTGGATTGCCCCATATATTAATGCGATTTTTTACTGTTAAAGACGCTGTCGAGGCAAGAAAATCTGTTGTTTATGCAACCGGATTTATTGGTTATTTTTATATTTTAACGTTTATTATTGGTTTTGGTGCCATTGTTCTTGTGCTTAATGACCCACAATACCTGCAATTAGATGGTAAAACTTTAATAGGAAATAATAATATGGCAGCCATCCATTTATCTCATGCAGTTGGTGGTGATCTTTTATTAGGTTTTATTTCTGCTGTTGCATTTGCCACGATTTTAGCGGTTGTTTCAGGCTTAACTTTAGCTGGAGCATCAGCCATTTCACATGATTTGTATTCTAATGCTTTGGGGAAAGCTGTCACCGAAGAGAAAGAAATGCGAATATCAAAGTATGCAACGGTTGCTTTAGGTGTGTTGGCAATTTTTCTTGGTATTATTTTTGAAAAACAAAATGTTGCCTTTATGGTGGGTTTAGCTTTTGCCATTGCCGCGAGTACTAACTTTCCAATCCTGTTACTTTCAATTTACTGGAAAAAATTATCAACCAGAGGTGCGGTTGTTGGTGGTTCTGCAGGATTAATTACGGCTATTATCTTAGTTATATTAGGTCCTGTGGTTTGGGTAGATATTTTAAAAAATAGTACAGCAATTTTTCCGTATAAATATCCTGCATTATTTTCCATGCTTGTTACTTTTATTGGAATTTGGCTATTCTCAATTACTGATAAATCAAAACAAGCAACCGCTGAAAGAATTACATTTGATGATCAGTTCTTTAGATCACAAACTGGCATAGGTATTGAAAAAGGATCGCCTCACTGATTAAGAGTATTTTAGTTTTATTGTTATTTATTGCAGGGCTAGTTATTAGTCCAAGTCTTTTTTTGTTCAGCCAAATGAATAAAAAAAAGATTATCAGAAGTTGGTCGCAACTAGTTTTAAAAGCATTACGAATCCCAATCAGTACCAATTTAGATTTAGAAAAATTTACAAAAGAGAAAAATTATTTAATTGTTTCTAATCATGTCTCTTGGCTGGATATCGTTATTATAAATTCACTGTCTCCAGTTAGTTTTATTGCTACTAAAGAAATTAAACGCTGGCCTTTTATAAATTTTCTCACCTTTGCTGCTAATACAATATTTATTGACCGAGGGTCATTTAATCATTTAAAAAAAATTAATTATAAAATTAAACAAGCATTAGAAAAGACAAGTGTTTGTTTTTTTCCTGAAGGAAAAGCTGGTGATGGTTTTTCTGTCTTACCATTCAAAACAAATTTATTTGAATCAGTCGCACACAGCACGTATGAAGTTCTCCCCATCAGTATTCAATATTTTCAAGATAAAACTCCCACACTAGTATGCAGTTATTATGGCAATATAAATTTGTTTAAATCATTTTTTACAATTATAAAAAACAATAATTTATCTGCTCAGGTTACTATTCATGTTCCTATTAATAACTTAAAGGATCGAAAAAGTATCGCTCGCGATGCCTATTTAAAAATTAAACATATGACAAATACATAAATGCGATTAAACTTTTTACTTCTATTACTTTTACCCTATCTCGTTATGGCAACAGAAGAGCCAGAATTTTCTTTGATTAAAAAAGAGGGTGACTTTGAAATTAGAAGCTATGCGCCAAAAATTATTGCAGAGGTAAAAGTCAAGGGTTCCTATGATGAGGCAACGAGTACTGGTTTTAAATTATTAGCTGATTTTATTTTTGGTAATAATACCTCAACCAACAATGAATCGAGCAAAATTGAAATGACAGCTCCCGTCATCAGTTCAATTGAGAATAAAAAAATTGAAATGACAGCTCCCGTTATTTCTGAGAAAAATGAGCATTCATGGTTAATCTCTTTTGTAATGCCATCAGAGTATTCATTAGATAATTTACCTCGGCCAAACAATCCATCAATTAAAATCATTGCAAAGGATTCTGAAACCTATGCAGTCATTATATTCTCTAGCTTGGTAAGAGAATCAAGCTTTAATGAAAAAATTGATTTGTTAAATAAATACATTATTAAGAATAATTATGAGTTAGATGGCAACGTTCAAATAGCTCGCTATAACCCTCCATGGACATTACCCTTCTTGCGCAGAAACGAATTACTTATAAAAATTAAAAATTATTTATAGGTAAATCGTGCTTTCTGTTGTAAAAATCTACAGGAGTGTTAATATTTTTATAAATTGAACAATTCAATTTGAAATTTTAAAAATTAAAGGAATCCGTATGTTTAGATTGTTTTTTATTTTTCTCGCAACAACTTTTCTTTTTGCTTGTAATAATTCTTCTACTTCAAACGATACAGCTGCTGCTGACGAATCATCGAGTGCTGCTGAAGCATCAGATTCAAAACCATTTCACTCAACAGATGCTTTATTGATTGGTGGAAACGGTGGGTTTAATCCATCAGCTGAAGACGGTGGTGCAGATTTAGAACTCAGCCCAGAAATTAAGTAGTATTTATTAAAGCTTCTCAGTATCCTGGGGAGCTTTTTTTATTCGCAAATTCAATTTTTTAACGCTCTTTGAATGCGAACTATTGCTTCCTCCAAAATATTGCTTTGTGTTGCAAAGTTCAGGCGAAAATGCTTATCTTTATTAAACATTGATCCTGGTTGAACTGCTACTCCATGGTCAACGAATAATTTTGAAAGGTCTTTGTATTGCGATTTTTCGTAAGATATCCATGCAAGATAGCTTGCCTCAATGGTATAAAGATTTAATCCTTTAATTGTCATCATTTTTTCTTGAACTAATTTACGATTCTTCTTCAAATATTGTAATAAATTTTTTCTCCATGCCTCACCTTCATCAAGTGCCGCTAAAGTTGATGTGTAACCAAAAATCTGCGTTTCAGGAATTATTGTCCCTACACCTTGCCTAATACTTTCTCTTAATTCTTTATTTTCAGAAATTGCCCATGCAGTTCCAACGCCGGGAAAATTAAATGTTTTATTCAACGACATTAATGTAATTGTTTTTTTAGATACCTCACTTGAGATACTAGCAATTGGAATATGTTTCTTATCATCTAGCACCATACCAGCATGAATCTCATCGGAACAAATTAGAATATTATTTTTTATACAAAAGTTAGCTATCGCCTCAAGTTCTTTTTTACTGTAGACCGTACCTCCGGGATTATGTGGATTACAGAACATGAATAGTCTGGTGTTTTTTTCTTTGCGATCTTGTAAAGTGGATTCATTTATATATATTCGATTATTTTCACAAATTAACTCTACCTCAGAAAAATCACGTTCTGCTTTTTGCGGTGCCCATCTCAAATGATGGTATACCGGGCGAGGCACTAAAATATGATCGTCTTTTTTTGCATACTGACTAGCAGCAGAATATAGGCCTGATACCACACTAGGTATAAATACAATCCAATCTTCGCTGATCTTCCAATTAAATTGAAGGTAAACATAGTCCACTATTTTTTCTTTTAATTCTTTTGGCTCATGCGTGTAACCAAAAATTCCATGCTCGACTCTTTTTTTTAAGGCTTCTATGACACAGGCGGGTGACCTAAAATCCATGTCAGCAACCCAGAGGGGAATAACATCCTTATCATAACGATCCCATCGAATTGAATCTGTATTTTGTCTGTCTATGGGATGGTCAAATTCAATCATAGATAATTCATTTAGGGTGTAATCTTTTTTTCGTCCCACGCGATAAAACTGCCAGTATCATTTACAGAGCTTTTTTTAATGACACTAAGTAATTTTATTGCAGCAACTTCTGGACTAAATATTTTTTCTTGAGCAATACCTTTATGAAACGGCTTTGATAGAGGCGAATCAACTGTTCCAGGGTGTAAACATAAAATAATTGCTTGCTTATTTAAACGATTTGTTTCAATAGCTAGATTTTTTATAATCATATTTAAGGCAGACTTTGATGCACGATAAGCATACCAGCCACCTAATTTATTGTCCGAGATGCTGCCAACTCGAGCTGATAAAACTGCAAAGACTGACCGCTGATCTTTGTTTAATTTTGGAACAAAATATTTTGCCATCATGGCAGGCAAAATTGTATTTACCTTAAATACCTTTTCAAAATTTGAAATTGAAAAATCTCGAATGGATTTCTCTGGCTTAGTCGATTCGTCATGCAAGATTCCATTAGCTACAAAAATTAAATCAAGGGGCCCATGTTGTGATGAAAGATTTGCTGCCTTCTCAATAGAAAATTCATCGTCATAATTAATAGAAAAATATTTTATTTTTTCATTATTAACTGCTATTAATTTTCTTGATAATGCAAAAATGTTTGCATCTGGACAATCTGCGTGAATCTGATTAATAATCGCTTGTGCAATCGAACTAGAGGCACCAACAATTGCAACGTTCTTATACATATTTTTAAAAAAATAATTAATGGAAAGTTAAGTTTAGCAAATATAAAAATTAAAAAGCTTTTTAATTAAAAATCCTGACAAAAATAATAATTTAACGTCTGAATTATTAAGACAAGGTAATTATTCCCCTAAGAATTCCTTTCTTCGCAGGGCTAGTGCGAAAACTAGCCACCTTTTTAGGAGAAATGATGAAAAAAGAACTAGCCTGTCAGGTGCAAGATATTCCAGAGATTATTCAACATGCTTTGCTTAGATACGGTGCCAGAAAAAAAATAAACCATCGTGGTTATTTGCGCTATTTCAAGCTTAAAACAATACAAGCGCTCAAAGATCATCTTAAACAAGAAGAGTTGCTATATTTGATTGATCATAGTAACTCATACCTAATACAATCTCACGATGGAAGAACAATTATTACTATGGGCAAATATCTAAATCATTAAAAAAATAAGATAATAATCCAAGTAATAATAGCATTCATGATTGTGAGAAAAACAGCGGCACTTGCTATATCTTTTGCACGTTTAGCTAAATCATTTTTTTTAAGTGAAATACGATCAATAGTAGCTTCAATTCCTGAATTAATTAGTTCAACAATAAGTACTAAAAATATACTAGAAACCAACAATGATTTTTGCATAGGACTCTCACCAATCAAAGCACCTAATGGAATTAGAATTAGTGCTAAAAAAATTTCTTGTCTAAATGCATGTTCATTTTTAAAAGCGGCATAAAATCCTGCTATTGAAAAAGCAAAAGCATTAATAATTCTTGTTAATCCTTTTTTCCCTTTAAACGAATTTTGATTTATTTTAGCCATTCTTCTTAAAAATTTAGTTATGGAACTGGGTGCTGTAGGATCGAACAGTTTCAAGTAAGCACTGAACATTTTCGGGTGGAGTAAATTGCGTTATACCATGACCCAAGTTAAAAATATGTCTCTCACCGTAGCCATAGTCATCAATAATTTGTTTGGCGGCAGCTTCAATCGCTTTGGGTGTTGATAATAATATTGAGGGATCCATATTGCCCTGTAAAGTTAATTGGTTGTTAACCATTTTTCTAGCAACACCTATATTCGTTTGCCAATCTATGCCCAAAGCATCAGCGCCGCTGTTAGCTTGTTTTTCTAGCCACTGTCCGCCACCTTTAGTAAAAATTATTTTGGGTGTATCTTGATAACCCATTAAATTAAGGTTATGAATAATAACTTTCATGTAATTTAAAGATAAAGGTTCGTATTCATTATCTGCCAATGCGCCTCCCCATGAATCAAAAATCATCACAATATCAGCGCCAGCATCAATTTGAAGTGCTAAATACTTACTTACCGATTCTGTGGTAATTTTTAAAATATGATGAATTAGGTCAGGCCTTGAATAAGCCATTTTTTTGATAGTCAAAAAATCTGTACCGCCTTGGCCTTCAACCATATAAGTAGCAAGTGTCCATGGACTTCCTGAAAAACCAATCAATGGGACGCGGCTATTTAAAGCCACTTTAATACTTCTTACCGCATTAAAAACATAAGATAGTGCATCTTCAATATCTGGGATATCTAATTTTTGTATCGATGATTCATCCGTTAATGGGTGCTTGAATTTAGGTCCTTCTCCCTCAACAAAATAAAGTCCTAATCCCATCGCGTCAGGCACAGTTAATATATCTGAAAATAAAATTGAAGCATCAAGAAGAGGGTATCGGTCAAGCGGTTGCAATGTAACTTCAGTAGCAAAATCAGTATTTTTGCAAAGCTCTAAAAAACTCCCTGCATTTTTTCTGGTAGCACGATATTCAGGTAAATATCTTCCTGCTTGTCGCATAATCCAAGAAGGGGTATAAGAAGTTTTTTCACCTCTTAACGTTTTTAAAATAGCATCGTTTTTTAGATCCGTCATAGAAAATGCTTCTTATTTTGTTTACAGAAAAGCCTTGAAGACTAGGTGGCTTAGCGCGGTAATGAGCTTTTGCCCATCAAGAATTCATCAACGGAACGTGCACATTGACGACCTTCTCTGATTGCCCATACAACTAATGATTGACCGCGGCGCATATCTCCGGCAGCAAATACTTTTTTACGAGAAGTAGCATAGCAATTTTCACCTTCGGTTGCAGCTTTTGCATTACCTCGTTGATCTTTATCTACTTTAAATTGGTCTAATAAATTTTGTTGTGGTCCGAGAAATCCCATAGCTAAGAGAACAAGGTCTGCCTTCATTTTAAATTCGGAATTTGGCATTTCCTGCATCTTTCCATCTTTCCATTCAACCTTAGATGCAATTAATTCTCTAACTTTACCGTTCTCACCAACAAATGATTTTGTTGCCACTGACCAGTCACGCTCACAACCTTCCTCGTGTGAACTGGATGTTCTTAATTTTAATGGCCAATAAGGCCAAACAAGTTCTTTATTTTCTTGCTCCGGGGGTTGGGGCATCAATTCAAATTGCGTTACGGAAGCGGCACCATGACGATTAGAAGTGCCAACACAATCAGACCCTGTATCGCCGCCGCCAATTACAACGACATGTTTTCCAGTTGCTGTAATTTGTTCTTTAACTTTATCGCCTGCTACCACTTTGTTTTGTGAGGGCAAAAAGTCCATCGCAAAATGCACACCATCCAACTCACGTCCAGGCACAGGGAGATCTCGTGGCCATTCAGCTCCACCAGCTAAAATTACTGCATCATACTCATCTACCAATTGATCAGGAGAAATATTTCCACCCACATTCTGGTTGGGCTTAAAGCAAACCCCTTCAGCTTCCATTTGTTCCATACGACGGTCAATGTGTGTTTTTTCCATCTTAAAGTCAGGAATACCATAACGAAGCAAGCCGCCAATTCGATCATTTTTCTCTAGCACATCAACCGCATGACCTGCTCTTGCTAATTGTTGAGCTGCAGCTAAGCCTGCAGGGCCAGAACCAACAATTGCAATTTTTTTCCCTGTTTTATGTTTTGGCGGTTGTGGCACAACCCAATTATTTTCCCAGGCTTTATCAATAATTGCATGCTCAATGGATTTTATGCCCACCGCATCAGAATTAATATTTAATGTACATGCTGCCTCACAAGGTGCTGGACAAATTCGACCAGTAAATTCTGGGAAATTATTCGTCGAGTGTAAGACATCAATAGCTGCACGCCAATTTTGCTGGTATACCAAATCATTCCAGTCTGGAATAATATTATTTACTGGGCAGCCATTGTTACAAAATGGGATGCCACAATCCATGCAACGCGCACCTTGAATTTTGGCTTCTTCATCAGATAAATGAAGCACGAATTCTTTGTAATTTTTAATCCTTTCGGAAGGCGGAATATATCCTTCATCAAGTCGAGGATATTCCATAAAACCTGTTACTTTTCCCACTTAAGCTGCCTCCTTAGATGTTGCCTGATGTAACTCATTTAAAGCGCGTCGATATTCATGAGGCATAACTTTAACAAAATTGTTCAATTCATTTTCCCAATTTTCAAGAATTGAATTTGCTATCGGACTATTTGTATAATTGGCGTGATTTTCAATTAAGCCTTTTAAAATAACTTCATCTGCCAAATTTAAATGTCTAGCGATTTTTGGCTGCATAGAATCTTTTTCAATTTTTTCCAAACTCACCATTGCAGGGTTACAAAATTTTTCAAAACTATTAGTTGGATCATAAATATAAGCAACGCCGCCAGACATGCCAGCAGCAAAATTTTGTCCTGTTGATCCGAGGACAACGACCGTACCACCCGTCATATATTCACACCCATGGTTACCTAAACCTTCAACGACCGCACTTGCACCGGAATTTCTTACACAAAAACGTTCGCCTGCAATCCCTCTAAAGTAGGTTTCACCGCTAGTAGCGCCATACATAACAGTATTCCCAACAATTATATTATTGCCCTCAATACCTTTAAAGTTTGCTGGTGGCTGAATAATAATTGTTCCTCCACATAACCCTTTACCAACATAGTCGTTACCTTCGCCATGCAAATTAAACGTAATTCCTTTTGCTAAGAAAGCACCAAAACTTTGTCCGGCTGTTCCATTTAAATTGACTTTAATAGTACCTGGATTTAAACCTTCATTTCCATAGCGTTTCGCCACCTCATGAGAAAGTAATGTGCCCACCGTTCGATTAGTGTTAGTAATGGGAATAGTAAACTCAATTGGTTTTTTTGTCTCTATCGCTGATAAGGCTTGTTTAATAATCTCATGATCTAATGCTTTATCTAAGCCATGATCTTGATTCTCAACATGATAACGAGCAACTTCATGTTCAAGTATTGGTTGATAGAAAATACGACTAAAATCTAGACCCTGGATTTTCCAATGCTCAATACCCTTTTGCATATCAAGCAAATCACTGCGGCCTATCAAATCATTAAATTTTTTAATACCCAGTGAGGCCATGATTTCTCGCACCTCCTCTGCAATAAAGAAAAAGAAATTAACCACATGATCAGGCTGACCTTTAAAACGTTTTCTTAGTTCGGGATCTTGCGTTGCAATGCCTACAGGACATGTATTGAGATGACATTTTCTCATCATAATGCAGCCCTCAACAACCAAGGGTGCCGTTGCAAAACCAAACTCATCAGCACCTAACATAGCGCCAATTGCAACATCACGACCTGTTTTCATTTGTCCATCAACTTGCAAAATTACTCTACCTCGAAGTTGATTAAGCACTAATGTTTGTTGCGTTTCTGCCAAACCAATTTCCCAGGGTGTACCAGCATGTTTAATCGATGATATAGGTGAGGCTCCCGTTCCACCATCATGCCCAGCGATAACTATGTGGTCAGATTTCGCTTTTGCAACACCCGCAGCAACCGTGCCCACACCAGTTTCTGAAACTAGTTTCACAGAAATATCAGCATTTGGGCTAGCATTTTTTAAATCATGAATTAACTGGGCTAAATCTTCAATTGAATAAATATCATGATGTGGTGGTGGTGAGATAAGCCCAACTCCGGGCACTGAAAATCTTAATTTAGCAATGTAAGCACTGACTTTGTGTCCGGGTAATTGACCACCCTCTCCAGGCTTTGCTCCCTGTGCCATTTTTATTTGAATCTGATCCGCAGCGCATAAATAAGCCGCAGTTACACCAAAACGCCCAGAGGCAACCTGCTTAATTCTAGAACGCATTGAATCACCAGCTTTTAATTCATAATTGGACTCGATAATATCTTCACCCAGATGCTCTGCTATCGATGTATTCTTCAAAATTGGAATAAAACGTTTTGCATCCTCGCCGCCTTCACCTGTATTCGATTTTCCTCCAATACGATTCATGGCAACAGCCAACGTCGAATGTGCTTCTGTTGAAATCGAACCTAATGACATGGCTCCCGTAGCAAAACGTTTTACAATCTCTGTCGCTGGCTCAACTTCGTCAATTGCAATTGAGGCGGATGATTTAAATACAAATAAACCTCTTAACGTTTTATGACGATGTGATTGATCATTAATTAATTGAGCATATTCTTTATAAGTATCGTATTGATTTGTTCTTGTAGAGTGTTGGAGTTTCGCAATTGATTCCGGGTTCCACATGTGTTCCTCACCACGAATGCGAAATGCATATTCACCCCCAGCATCTAATGCGTTGGAAAGCACTGGATCGTCACCAAATGCTGCGGCATGCATACGATCAACCTCTTGCGCAATTGCATCAATACCAATTCCTTCAATATTTGTTGCCGTACCAGTGAAATATTGATCAATAAATTTTTGATTTAATCCCACTGCTTCAAAAATTTGTGCACCACAGTAAGACTGGTATGTTGAGATGCCCATTTTTGACATAACTTTATACAGACCTTTGCCAATTGCCTTTATAAATTTCTCTTGAGCCTCGATAAAATTATCAGTTAAAGAATTGATAGTTTCAATAGTTAGCCAAGGGCAAACTGCTTCTGCACCATATCCAGCTAAAAGTGCAAAGTGGTGTACTTCTCTTGCTGAGCCGGTGTCTACAACTATACCTGTATTGGTTCGATTGCCTGCTTTAACCAAATGTTGATGGGTTGCTGAGCAAGCTAACAATGCAGGAATTGCCTGTCTATTTCGAGATACGTTCCGATCAGAGAGGATGATAATGTTATAGCCAGCTTTCACTGCTTTATTAGCATCATCACAAAGGGCATCTAACTTTTTTTTCATTGCAGCAGTCGATGCCGATTGGCCTTCAACTTCAAAAGTGATATCAATTACAATAGACTTAAATTGATTCTGCGTGAGTGCATCTATTTTTTTTAATTGTTCTAATTCTTCTAAACTTAATACAGGCTGACTTGCTTCTAAACGCATAGGTGCGGTTTTTTTATTGATACCTAATAAATTTGGACGGGGTCCAATATAGGTAACCAACGACATAACAATTTCTTCACGTATGGGGTCAATTGGTGGATTTGTTACTTGCGCAAATAACTGTTTAAAATAGTTGTAGATGAGTTTAGGGCGATTTGAGAGAACAGGTAATGCAGCGTCATTACCCATTGAGCCTGATGCCTCTTGCCCAGTTTCAATCATCGGTTTTAAAATAAAATTAATATCCTCTTGCGTAAATCCAAAATTTTGTTGGGTATCAAGTAAGGATTCATGCATTACTAATTCGGTATCGACAGCTTTTAAGTCACCTAAAAAATATCGAGATTCTTTTATCCATTTGGCGTAAGGTTTTTCCTTGGATAAGATTTTTTTAATCTCTTCATCGTCAATAACTCGACCTGCCTGCAAATCAATAAGGAGCATTTTTCCTGGCTCCAAACGCCACTTTTTAATAATTTTTTCTTCTGGAAATTTTAAAACACCCATTTCGGAAGCCATCATCACAACACCATCATCGGTCATTAAATAACGTGCTGGCCTTAATCCGTTTCGATCAAGAGTTGCGCCGATCATCTGTCCATCGGTAAAAGCCACGGCTGCTGGACCATCCCATGGCTCCATTAAGGCGGCATGGTATTCGTAAAAAGACTTTCTTTCCTCATTCATTAATGGGTTTCTTGACCAGGCCTCAGGAATTAGCATCATCATTGCGTGTGGCAAGCTATACCCACCGGCAACCAGTAATTCCAAACAATTATCAAAGCTAGCAGAATCTGATTGCGTCTCATCAATTAAAGGCCATAGTTTTTCTAAATCATCACCAAGTAAATCAGATTGCATTTTTTCATGACGAGCATTAATCCAATTAATATTTCCCCTGACGGTATTAATTTCGCCATTATGAGCAATCATCCGATAGGGGTGAGCCAAATCCCAGGCAGGAAAAGTATTGGTAGAAAAGCGTTGGTGAACCAAGGCCAGCGCAGATATCATCGATTCTTGCAGCAGATCTTGATAGTAGTTTCCAACTTCACAAGCTAGTAGCATACCTTTATAAACAATGGTACGAGATGACATGGAGTTAATATAAAATTTTACTGGATCTTTGAAATTCAATGCAGCGACTGCATTTTCTGCCCGCTTTCTAATCACGAAAAGCTTTCTTTCAAAAGCATCTTGTGAATTCACTTCAGCTGCTCGACCAATAAAAACTTGACGAGTAATTGGCTCAACATGTTTGGCAGCATCTGCGATATCTTTATTGTTTACTGGAACATCACGCCAACCCAGTTCTTCTTGACCCTCTTCTTTAATAATTTGTGAAACGATTTTTTCGCATTGCTTTCTATTTTTTTCACTTTGAGGAAGAAATAACATACCGATGCCAAAATATCCCTCATCAGGTAAATTAATATTTAATTTTTTCGCCTCTGCACGAAAAAAACTGTCTGGTAATTGTAAGAGAATACCTGCGCCATCGCCTAATTTGGGATCATAACCTGTGGCACCACGATGCGTTAAGTTAGTAAGAATCTCAAGCCCTTGTTGCACGATTTGATGGCTCTTCTTACCATGGATATTTGCAACAAAGCCAACACCACATGAATCATGCTCATTTTTTGGATTGTATAAACCCTGTTTAATAGGTTTTTTTATAAATGTCATTTGTAAATGTTTAAAATTTAACGGAACCTTGAATAATAAGGCTTTTTGCTGATTTATTCAATGATTGCAAAGATAAAGTCGTAACATTTTATAATGCCTCAAAGGCAACTTGAGCTGCATTTAATGTTTGTTGAATATCATGTTCTGTGTGTGCTGCGGATACAAATCCAGCTTCAAATGCAGATGGCCCAAAATAGATTCCTTGTTCAAGCATTAAATGAAAGAATTTGTTAAAACTTTCTCTATCAGATGTCATTACTTCATCAAAGCTATTTGGCGCTGTTGCGGAAAAATACAGGCCAAACATACCGCCTACATTTCTCGCCGTAAATTCTTTGCCTTGCTCCCTTGCTATCTGCGTAAGCCCTCTAACTAATTTATTAGTCATACTAGCCAATTGCGCATGAAAATTCTCTTGTTGAATTAATTCTAGTGTTTTTAAACCTGCAGCAACAGCAACAGGGTTGCCAGATAATGTTCCAGCCTGGTAAACAGGGCCTAATGGGGCCAGCTGACTCATGATTTCTTTTTTTCCGCCAAATGCACCAACGGGCAAACCGCCTCCAATAACTTTACCAAGGGTGGTCATATCTGGCATGACGTTAAAGAGCTCTTGTGCGCCACCGAGTGCAACCCGAAAGCCTGTCATAACTTCATCAAAAATCAACACAGCACCATGATGCGTGCAAAGCTGTCTAAGGGTCTCTAAAAATTCTTGCTCGGGCACAATAAGATTCATATTACCAACAACGGGCTCAATAATAACGCAGGCAATTTCATCACCTAGTCGATCAAACAAATCTTTCAGCGCCTGAATGTTATTGTAGGGTAAGGTTAGCGTATCTTTGGCCACATCATGTGGAACGCCCGCTGAACTTGGCTGGCCAAAAGTAAGCGCACCCGAACCGGCTTTGACAAGCAGTGCATCAGCATGGCCATGATAACAGCCCTCAAACTTAACAATTTTGTCACGCGACGTGTATCCGCGTGCTACCCGAATTGCGCTCATGGTTGCTTCAGTGCCACTACTAACTAATCGTACTTGCTCAATACTTGGCACCAAACGCACTATTGTCTCAGCCATAATGAGTTCACGTTCGGTTGGCGCACCAAAAGATAAGCTACTCTCGGCAACCTCTTGAACTACCTTAATTACCTCAGGATGAGCATGGCCAAGAATCATTGGCCCCCAAGAATTAATATAATCAATGTATTCTTTATCATTCTCATCCCATAAACGACTGCCTTTTGCCCATTTAAAAAATATAGGCGTACCCCCTACCGAGCCAAATGCTCTCACCGGGGAGTTGACACCACCAGGAATTATCAATTGAGATTGCTGAAATAATTGTTTATTTTTATCCATAAATTTACACAAATAATTTTGTAAAGTTTGTTGCCATATCAGTCATATTTTCTGTCCCAAAGAGCCCATTGATCACAGCTACTGCATCGACTTTATGTTGAATTAATATTGAGGCATTATTAATAGTTATGCCTCCAATTGCCACCACTGGCAGGGAACACATGGTTTTAACCTGGCTTAAAAATTCGAGTGAAACTTGAGATGCGTTCGGTTTCGTCTGTGTTGGGAAAAATGCTCCTAACGCAACATAGTCTATTTTTTTTTCTATGGCCAGTTTAACGCGCTCGATAGAATTGTAACAAGAAAGTCCAACAATTTTGTCAGCACCTAATTTTTTCCGTGCTGTTTCGATCGTGTCGTCATTTTCTCCTAAATGCACACCATCTGCATCTAAATTACAACAAATATCGACATTATCATTAATGATTAACGTCATATTTAAACGATTGCATAATTCTTTTACTTGTCCTGCTTGATCAATTAAAGCCGATAAGACTAATTTTTTATTTCGATACTGCAATAATCGACAGCCTCCGCTATGAATTAATTCAATTTGATGAAGTAATTTTTCTGTATCAGTTTCATCGGGCGTAATTGCATATAAACCCTTAATGATGTGTGAACTTTCCATCGTCTTCGTCTTCATTAATCCAAAAAAATCGATCAGGAATAAATTGTCCCATGCCTGGTTTGAGCGCATTTTTTAATGTTTGCCATGTAAAGTTTTGTGCTTCGTCAATTGCCTCTTCAAAATCTAATCCTCGTGCTATACAGCCAGCAATAGCAGAAGCAAGAGTACAGCCTGAACCGTGATAAGAGCCCGGCAAGCGCTCCCAATAATATGGAATTTTTTGGCCTGTCGATGCGTAAAGAGTATTGATAACGGAATCGGATTGCTCATGAGTTCCTGTAATCAAAATATTTTTACAGCCTAATTTTTTTAAACGGCTAGCACATTCATCCAGGGTAAGATCCATAAACTCTTCTTCATCTCGAATAACCAGTCTTCGAGCTTCATAACTATTTGGTGTTATTACTAAAGCATGTGGAAATAATAATTCCGCCATAGCTCGCATCATGGTTGCATCAACCAAATCGTCACCTCTTCCTGAAGCCAGAATAGGGTCTAATATCAATGGAATATCTGGATAATCGGCAACAATTTCTGCCACAATGGCAATATTCTCTGCACTCCCTAAAAGGCCGCATTTGAATGCTGCCACTTCAATATCCTCTAAAATAGAACGTGCTTGATCATTAATCCAATCCGAACCAAGAGGCATTAAACTATCCACCCCGATAGTATCTTGAACAGAAATCCCACTTGCCACTGATAGCGGATGACAACCTAAACTAGCTAACGTTAAAATATCTGCTTGCATTCCCGCTCCGCCACTTGGGTCAGTTGCGGAAAATGTCATAACATTTGGTATTAAATTATTCATTCATTTTTGGAGCGGATGACGGGAATCGAACCCGCATATTGAGCTTGGGAAGCTCACGTTCTGCCATTGAACTACATCCGCTGTCTATTGTTAAATCAATCATTGTATACAAATGTATATTACAACTTTAAAAATCAATTGGATCAACATCAAGTGCATATTTAACACGTTTAGTTTCAGGTAACCCCTGCATATTACGTATCCATTTTTTTAAAAATTGATGCAGATCTTTTCGATCATTTGCCTGGAAAAAAATTTGCACCCTCTCAAAGCCTTTCAAGCGTTCCATGACCGGTCGAACGGGCCCAAAAAATTGTACTGAAGTTCTAATTTTGTTTATCTCTTTAATTCCTTGTTCAATAACTGCATCTATATAAGTTAGCTTTTTTGCTTGAACAGTAAAAATAGCCATATGACTGAACGGAATAAAATCCATTTGTTTTCTTTCCTGTAGCAATAAATCGGCAAATCCAGAGAAATCATGTTTTTTAAGGTAATAAAATAGGGGGTGTTTTGGAAAATTTGTTTGGATCAATACCTCGCCCTGAATTAATGCTCGGCCTGATCTTCCGGCCACCTGGGTCAATTGTGAAAATATTCTCTCCGTTGCACGAAAATTTGTACTGTAAAGTGCTTGATCTATTTCCAATACGACAACTAAGGATAACTTTTTAAAGTCATGGCCCTTAGATAGCATCTGTGTTCCTACCAAGATATCCACCTCACCTTCATTGACTTGATGGTACAAATCATTAAGGGCCTGCTTTGAACGCATAGTATCTCTGTCTACTCTTAAAATTTTTGCCTTTGGGAATTGCTTTTCGATAATATCTTCAATACGTTGTGTGCCTTTGCCAACTGGAAACAAATCTAAATTACCACAATCAGGACATTGCGCAGGAGTAGATTTTTGGTAATCACAATGATGGCACTTAACTTTATTCTGTTGCCGATGATAGACTAGTTTGCTGGAGCATCTTTGACAATTTGGTGTCCATCCACAACTGGAACAGACCAATACTGGTGAATATCCACGGCGATTTATAAAGATTAAAACTTGTTGGTTATTTTTAATTCGCTCATCGATAGCCTCTAATATCTCTTTTGACAAATTATTAGAGAAATCTTTTTCATAGGGAATGAGTTTAATGCTAGGTAAATGAGCCCCTGCTATCGCACGGGTACTTAAACTTAAGTAATTATATTTTTTTATGGCAGGCTTTGCATTTAACCATGATTCAAGCGATGGTGTTGCTGTGCCCATAACTACTGGGATATTTAACTCTTTTGCTCTCACAAGCGCGACATCCCGAGCGTGATATTTTAAACCCTCTTGTTGTTTAAATGACATGTCATGTTCTTCATCTATGATAATTAACCCCAGATTACGCATTGGCGTAAAAATTGCTAAACGAGTTCCAATCACTATATTTGCTTCACCTGACTTTGCCCATTGCCAATGCTTCAACCGTTCCCGGTCTGACATAAAACTATGGAGCACAACAATTTTTTGGTCATTAAACCTTCGTCGGAAACGACTCTCTAATTGAGGTGTTAAATTAATTTCCGGAACCAATACTAAAGCTTGTTGCTCGTTTTGAATTAATTTTTCTATTAGTTTTAGATAAATTTCAGTTTTACCACTACCCGTCACCCCATGAACTAACCATGCGTTAAAACCCTCTGCATTTAAAATTTTCTCAGTAATATTTTTTTGTTCAGACGTCAGCTGCGGTGGTAAATCTTTTTTAAATACCTCTTGCTCAAGCTGCCACTCCTTTGTTGAACATAATCCCGCAACTTCAAGTGTTTTAATTAAGGGCAGGGCATTAGTCATTAATTTGGCTAATGCTGTTTGGCGAATAGGGCCCTTTAATAAAATCTGTGCCAACTTTCTTAATCTTATTTGTCGTCCTGGTAAATCCTCTATCGAGACTTGGGTTAACATTTTTGTTGGCTCTATTAAGCGTTCAACCCTATTAATATGACTTTTGTCTTGTTTTATTCTTGCAGGCACAACCGACATTATTGTTTGGCCAATTGGAAACTGATAGTAATCAGAAACAAAAGAAAGTAATTTTAATAAATTCTTATCAAATAATATCTCTTGATCGACATGAATAATTTTTTTTAATTTATTTTTTTCAATCTTAGAAGAATTTGAAAAGCCATACACAACACCAATCAAATTTCTTTTACCAAAAGGGACTTTAACGTATTGGCCAATTTGAATAGCTTCATTTTCTGCAACATAATCAAACAAATCATTAACAGGAACATTTAATGCCACTTTAATTATTTTTTCACTGGGTTTCATCTAATAAATGGATTCCTCAATTAAGAATTGCGTAGGATAGGTTAAAATATTATTTTTTATTATTTTAACCTTGTGAAAGCTAACCTAACTACTTTACTTTACCACGCGATTCAATCTCTAAATGTGGTAATTTCTGAAGAGCAAATCACTCTTGAACGGCCTAAGCTAATTGAGCATGGCGACTTCTCAACTAATATTGCTATGGTGCTCGCAAAACAAGTCAAAAAAAACCCTCGGGAAATTGCACAAAGCATTATTGATAATATTGAAAAAAATAATTTATTTAAAAAAATTGAAATTGCTGGTGCTGGTTTCATTAATTTTTTTCTAAAAAATGAAGCGTTGATTTCAGTCATTCAAGAAATTCTTCAACAAAAAAAAGCTTACGGCAGAAATACAAAAGGGGGCAATAAAAAAATACAAATTGAATTTGTTTCTGCTAACCCTACCGGTCCGCTGCATGTCGGTCATGGTCGTGGTGCAGCAATCGGCGATAGTCTAGCTCGCTTACTGGAATTTAGTGGTTGGCAAGTGACGCGTGAATTTTATTACAATGACGCAGGTGCCCAAATTGATAATTTAACAAAATCCGTAAAAGCACGATGTCTCAATATTGATGTTGATAATGATGATTTTCCTGCTGACGGATATCGCGGTGACTATATAAAAGAAATTGCTGATTCCTATATGATGGGCTTTTCAATCAATTGTGGTGAAGAGATAATAGAGTCTCATGGTGATATTGCAGATGATGATTGTATTAAAAAATTTAGTGTTGCCTATTTACGCAATGAACAAGATCAAGATTTAGCCAATTTCAAAATCAAATTTGATGTCTACAGCCTGGAATCATCATTTTATAAAAACAAAAAAGTTGATGAAGTTGTGTCATTACTAAAAAGTAATGGCTTTACTTATGAAAAAGATGATGCGCTTTGGCTTAAATCAACACAATTTGGTGATGATAAAGATAGGGTCATGAAAAAAAGTGATGGTTCTTATACTTATTTTGTTCCTGATGTTGCCTATCATTTAGATAAATGGGAGCGTGGTTTCCATCGCGTTATTAATGAACAAGGGGCCGATCATCACAGTACTGTTAATCGAGTTAGAGCAGGACTGCAAGGCTTGAAGAAAAATATACCGCTCCATTGGCCTGAATATGTTCTCCATCAGATGATAACGGTCACCAAAGGCGGTGCTGAAGTTAAGATCTCTAAACGTGCTGGCAGTTATGTCACTTTAAGTGATTTAATTGAGGAAGTTGGCTGTGATGCAACCCGATTCTTTCTTGTTTCTCGACGCCCTGACTCGCAACTAATTTTTGATATTGATTTAGCAAAAACACAAAGCAATGATAACCCTGTTTATTACATTCAATATGCTCATGCCCGTATAGAGGGTGTATTAAAACAATGGGGGGGAGATATAAATTCTCTCAGCAATAACCATCCCTATAGTTATGATTCTCTCCTTGAAAAAAAACTGATTAAAAAAATAAGCGAATTTCCTGAATTAATCGAAACTGCTTCTAAAGATCTTGCACCTCATCAAATTGCTAATTACTTAAAAGAATGTGCCGCAGAATTTCACAGCTATTATAATGATTCCAAGTTCTTAGTTAAGGACGAATCAATAATGCTAGGACGATTAAGTCTTATTTATGCCACACAACAAATTTTAAAAAATGGATTAAGTCTGTTAGGCATATCAGCACCGGATTCTATGTAGAGGATATTAAATGAGTGAAGATTATCGAACGATAAAAGAAAAAAAAGCTGAAGGCACCCCTTTTACAAATGGTTTGTTTGTTGGAATTTTATTAGGAATCTTAGTTTCTATTGCAGTCACATTGTTTATAACAAATGGCAAAAGCCCATTTGTCTCTAAAGAAACTATTGGCTCATGTATAGAGGTTAATTCTGCTATTGGTGAAGATGATGTTATTAATATCGATGAAGATACAACTTTTGATTTCTATAATACTCTTCCTGAGGACTCATCGAATTATGCTAATGAACCAATTCAAGAACCAAAACAAGAAAATCGATTGGTAGATTACTACATTCAAGTTGGTGCATTTTCGCGACAAGAGCCAGCTGATAATTTAAAAGCCAAGCTTGCTTTAATGGGTTTTGAATCTGTCATTATGTCAGCAAAAATAAGTGATAGTACTTTTCATCGAGTAAGTGTTGGGCCTTATGAAGAATACGAAACTGCCCGCGAGATGAGAGAAAAACTTATAAAAGAAGGTTTTAAAGCGAACTTAATTAAACTAACAAGGCCTAAAAATTAAATTACAAACAAGGATAAACAATGAAAAATTTCTTACTTGCCATTCTAATCTTTTTTACTTCAACGGCATTCACTGTTGAGCCAAAACCCGGTGTCAATTTTAAACAAACAAAAGAAATTATTGCAACTGATTCCCCCGGCAAAATTGAAGTTATTGAAATGTTTTGGTATGGATGTATTCATTGTTTTAACTTTGATCCATATTTAGATAAATGGGCTGATAATCTACCAAAAGATATAGTATTTAAACGTGTGCCTGCGATTCCACGGAAAGATTGGGTGCCAATGGCAAAAGCTTTTTATGCTTTAGAAACACTTGAGCTAGAGCACAAATTACATGAAAAATTATTTGATGCTATCCATAAAGATAAGGTTGTCGACCCCGCCAGCGAAATGAGCGCCATCAGTTGGATTGCTGTGAATGGGAAAAAAGATCTTAATGAAGTAAAAGATGCTTTTAATAGTTTTTCCATGAAGTCAAAGCTATCAAACTCTTTTAAAATGTTTAAAGCTGCAGGCGCAACAGGTGTCCCAGCTATCATTATTGATGGTAGGTATCTAACATCAACAACCATGGCCGGTGGAGAAAAAAATACACTGCAATTAATGGACTATATTATTAAAAACGTTCGAGCTGACAAAGCAAAAAAATAATTTGAGCTTGAAGGTCATTATTAGTGGTGCGAGTTCCGGTATAGGCAAAGCGCTTGCAAAAGAGTACTCCAAAAACGGTGCCATTTTAGGACTAATTAGTCGGCGAAAAAATGTGTTGCAAGAGCTAAAAAAAGAATTGCCTAATTCTTGTTTTATTTATGCGCTTGATGTCAATGATATTAAGGCCTGCCAGAGCATGGCAAATGATTTCATCATGCATGTTGGGTTGCCAGATATTGTTATCGCAAATGCTGGTATAAGTCATGGTACTTTGACAGAATATTATGATGACTTAACAACTTTTCAACAAATTATAAAAACAAATTTGTTTGGAACAGTAAATTTATTCCAGCCTTTTGTTGGTTTATTCAAATCTAGAAAAAAAGGTTCTTTCGTAGGTATTTCTAGTGTTGCCGGCATTCGTGGCTTGCCAGGTGCTAGTGCATACAGTGCTTCAAAATCAGCATTAAGTAATTACCTTGAAGCTTTACGTATTGAATTAAGTGAATTTAATATTTCCGTAATCAATATTGCACCTGGTTACATCGAGTCAGCTATGACAGCAGCAAACCCCTATTCCATGCCCTTTATCATGAAAGTTGATAAAGCAGCGAAAAAAATAATCCATGCCATATATCTGAAGAAAAAATTTATCATCATTCCTTGGCAAATGGCTGTTATTGGAAAAATTATGCATATGCTGCCTGTTTCTATTTGGGATTGGCTAGCAAAACGCAGTCCAAGAAAACCACGAAAAATAGAAAACTAATAAATATCATTAAAATTAACTAATTTCCCCCTAATTCAATTGCCCCTCTTCACCTTCAAGAATAGAATTAAGGGGTAAATTTATTAATTTTATGAAGGATCCAATTATGTCTTTAAAAGGTAGTAAAACTGAACAAAACCTAAAAGATGCATTTGCTGGTGAATCACAAGCTAATCGTCGATATCTCTATTTTGCAGCTAAAGCTGATGTGGAGGGCTACAACGATGTTGCCGCATTATTTAGATCCACTGCTGAAGGTGAAACCGGACACGCCCATGGGCACTTAGAATTCCTTGAAGAATGTGGTGATCCAGCTACAGGGCTGCCTATCGGCCCAACAGCTGACAACCTTAAGGCTGCAGTCGCTGGCGAAACACATGAATATACTGACATGTACCCTGGCATGGCAAAAACTGCTCGCGATGAGGGGTTTGATGAAATTGCCGATTGGTTTGAAACGTTAGCTAAAGCTGAACGCTCTCATGCTAATCGCTATGAAAAAGCACTAAACGAGTTAGTATAATTTTTAAGACCGGGGATTTCCCCGGTTTTATTTTTATGTCCGCACCCAAAGAAGGAAGTTTACAGGCGCCCACGCGTCATCCAATTGACTGGCGAAATCCAGATTTTTATAACGAAAGTTCTTTAAATGAAGAATTAGAACGTGTTTATGATATCTGCCATGGTTGTCGTCGATGCGTAAGTTTGTGTCAATCATTTCCAACGCTTTTTGACTTAGTTGATGAATCTGAAACCATGGAAGTGGATGGGGTTGCCAAAACAGATTTTAAGAAAGTTGTGGATCAATGTTATCTATGTGATCTTTGCTACATGACGAAATGTCCGTATGTTCCTCCACACGAATGGAATGTTGATTTTCCGCATTTAATGTTGCGTGCCAAAGCTATTTATTACAAAAAAGGTGATGCAAAATTACGAGACAAAGTATTGACAAGCACAGACACCGTCGGAAAAATTGCGGGAATACCGGTTATTGCGCAAACCGTAAATGCTGTAAACAAGGTTGGTTTTGCAAGAAAAGCTTTAGAGGCAGTTGCAGGTATTCATGCTAAAGCTTGGTTACCAAAATTTGAAAGCAATACCCTTAGAAAAAGATTAAGAAATCATCAAACAACTATCATTCCAGAAACCGTCGGCGTGACAAAGGGTAAAGTGGCATTATTTGCCACATGTTTTATGAATCGGAATGAGCCTGGTCCAGGTGAAGATTTCTTTAAAGTTTTCGAGCATAATAATATTTTGGTCAAGCTTACTGAAAAAGAAACATGTTGTGCTATTCCAAAGCTTGAATTAGGAAATCTAGAAGCGGTAGAAAAAGCTAAAAATATTAATATTCCTGTTTTAGCTAAATTAGTTGATGAAGGCTGGGATTTAACTTCACTAATTCCATCATGTGTTTTAATGTTTAAGCAAGAATTGCCATTAATGTTTCCCGAAGACTCCGAAGTGATCAAGGTTAAAAATGCTTTCTTTGATCCGTTTGAGTACTTAATGCTTAGAAACAAAGAAGACAAATTTATGAAAGATTTTAAGCAGGGGCTTGGTAAAGTTTCTTATCATGCTGCATGCCATCAAAGGGTGCAAAATATTGGGCCAAAAACTAGAGATACCTTGGCCTTAATTCCCGAAACTGAAGTGCAAATTATTGAACGTTGTTCGGGACATGATGGAACCTATGCAGTTAAAAAAGAATGTCATGATTTTTCCGTCAAAATAGTGAAGCCTGTTGTAAATAAAATTAACCAAAATGAATCAGATCATTATGGCAGTGATTGTGCAATGGCGGGCCATCATATTGGTCATATAAAAAACGATGGGTCACAACCAGAGCATCCCATATCATTATTAAGAAAGGCTTATGGATTATAAATGGCACATTTAGAGAAAAAAGATTTATTCAGCTTAGAAAAATATGCTGCAATACGTGAAGAATTTAGAAAAAAAGTAATGGCACATAAAAAAAATAGGCGCTTGGTGCTCAACCCGCATGCGGCTATTTATTTTGAAGATAAATTAACAATGCAATATCAGGTTCAAGAAATGCTACGTATTGAAAAAATTTTTGAAGCGGATGGAATTCAAGAAGAGCTTGATGTCTATAATCCTCTTATCCCTGATGGGTCAAATTGGAAAGCAACATTCATGATTGAATATGAAAAAGTTGAAGAGAGAAAAAAAGCACTAGCAAAGCTTATTGGAATAGAAAAATCTATTTGGGTCAAAATTGAAGACAGTGAAAAGATATATGCCATAGCAAATGAAGATCTGAGTCGTGAAAACGATGACAAAACAGCGTCTGTACATTTTTTAAGGTTCGAACTTACAAAAAATATGCGTGCGGATGCAAAAGTTGGTTTACCTATTTTATTTGGCATAGACCATCCTCTTTTTAAGACGGAAGTTACTGTTGCTCCAGAAATTCAACAATCCTTAATTAAAGACTTGGCATAAATTCTTTTACTTATGAATGAAAATAATTATATTGATATACTGCGCGTAGATATAATTTAAATAAGGTAATTCATGAGCTATAAAAAATGCATAACACTAATTTTTTGTCTTTTCACAAATACTGGATTTGCCTTACAAATTGGTGATCAAGCTCCAAATTTCGATGCTAAAACGACTTTAGGTAATTTAAATTTTTATGAATGGTCAAAAAATCATTGGGTAATTTTATTTTCTCATCCTGGTGATTTCACACCTGTTTGCACTACTGAACTTGCAAGCGCTGCATTATTTCAGCCTGAATTTAAAAAAAGAAATGTCAAAGTAATTGCTCTTAGCGCTGACTCAGTCGAAGATCATCTTGAATGGATACCAGACATCAACCGCTACAAAGATATGCTTAATAAAGAGACCACAATCCTAGATGCGATAGATATTTTTACTGACGATACTGATGTCAAATTCCCAATTATTGCCGACGAAAAACTACAAATAGCTAATCTGTATGAAATGTATCATCCTAATGCGTTTCCAAACTCAGGTTCACTAGGTAGTCCATTAAAAGAAACCGTGAGGTCAGTATTTATTATTGACCCTAATAATATAATTCAAACTATTCTTATTTATCCTAAAAATATTGGAAGAAATTTTAAAGAAATATTAAGAATCGTGGACGCATTACAAGTATCTTCTAAATATGATGTTTCAACCCCTGCTGATTGGCTACCCGGTGACAAGGTTATAATATCAAATGAAATTCAAAATGAAGATATTAAAGATAAGTATCAAACTGACGATGTCGACACTTTTGAGAATTATTTAAAATTTATCAAGCAACCAGGATTTTTTAGCGGATCTGAAAAGGGTAAAAAAAGGAGTCGTGGTGAATTTAAATAATTTAATTTAATAACTTTCGAATTTCATTAACAACTTCAGTCGCAGTCAATCCAATTGGGCCTATCCCTTTTTCAACTAATCGGTCAGCTGATAGTGAATGAATTTGAACCCCTAACAGGCAAGCATTAAATAAATTAATTTTGTAATTTTTTGCTTGAGCAATTAAAGCGCCGATTGTGCCAGTCAAAATATCACCCATACCTGCGGAAGACATTCCGCTATTGCCCTCCCGACAGCGAAATATCGTTTTATCATCCTCGGCAACCAAAGTTTCTTGGCCTTTTAATACGATAATTGCCCTAGTTCTTTCAACTAACTCTAAGCAACTTAATTCACGATTTTTTTGAACATCCTGTGTTAGTTTTTTTAATAATTTTGCAGCTTCTCCAGGATGTGGCGTTAAAACTGTTCTACTTTTTCTTTTTTTTAACACTTCCATTAAATCATCATATTGAGCTAGCAGAGATAATGCGCCTGCATCAATAACAATGGGCAAATCTATTAATAAAGTCTGCAACATCATTTTATAATTTAACTCATTTGGCTCCAACCCTGGTCCTAAAATAATAGTATTGGGTGATATTTGTTGAATTTGTTCTGCCACTAAATGATGGGGCGCTCTAATCATAATTTCAGGAAGCGAAACATCAACATGGGCAGAATTAGAATCTAACATTAAAACATTAATCAGCCCGGCTCCAGAAAAAAGCGCAGCTTTCGCTGCCAATAAAATTGCTCCCGCCATACCTGGACTTCCACCAATGCAAAGCAAAGATCCATTTTTACCTTTATGCGATTCAGGTAATCTGATGAATAATTTTTTATATGCGAGGGCATCAATTGTTTGAATTTGATAACTCATAAATTATGGCAACTTTTGTTGAATACAATATTCATTGCCATCTTTCTGGTAAAAAGCTGTAACGTAATTAATAACCTGATCTGCATCATTCATTATTGATATTAAATGTAAATCATCTTTTTGAATCATTTGTTGCTTCAGCAACGCTGTCTCTATCCATTGCAATAATCCTGACCAAAAATCTGAACCAATTAAAATTATTGGAACTTGCTTAATCTTGTTGGTTTGAATCAATGTAAGGACTTGCAATAATTCATCTAAAGTACCAAATCCCCCAGGCAACACAACAAATGCAGAAGCATATTTAATAAACATAATTTTACGGGTAAAAAAATAATTGAATTCAATACTTAAATCTTGATAGTGATTTGGTGTCTGTTCATGCGGTAAAGAAATATTTAACCCTATACTTTTTGCTTTGCCATGAAATGCCCCTTTGTTTGATGCCTCCATAATTCCTGAGCCACCACCTGAGAATATATTAAAACCGTTATTTGACAAACCAAAAGCAATATTTTCTGCTAATTGATAATATTTATCATTTTTATTTATTCTCGCACTGCCAAACATCGTCACTGCCGGAACAACTTTTTCTAAACTATTAGATGCATCACGAAATTCGTTTTCAATTTTGCTTTGCACAATAGTTGTTTCGCTGTTCACGTTATGGCTATTTTTCTTCATGGCTTATTCTAGAATGAAAACCTAATAAAGAAAAATTATCATTTTGGTGGTATCACTACTTGATCATAAACTTTTGAAATAATATCTATCCTGTTATTAATAGTTGAATCTAATATTTCAACAAGAAGCAGTAAAGAAACTATTAATAAAATTATTTTAATAAAATGTGAGGCGCGCCACATGATTATGGCGCCTCAAACAAATTGATATCATCAGACTCACGCAAAGCAAGTGTCTTTATAATTTCTTTTGCCTCATAAATCCCTTTTTCATTTGCCATTTGAAAAAAAGAGTCCGCAAGAACTAAATTCTTTGCCACGCCGCGGCCATCCCGATAAATTATTCCGAGATGAAAATCGGCTTCGCCAAATTTATGCTTGGAGGCTTTTTCAAAATAACTTTTAGCTTTCTGATCATTAACAGGTGTACCCAAACCGTAATGATAGATAAATCCTAAATTAACATATACTTCTGGAATATTTTTTTCCTCAATTTGGTGATAATAATTTTTCGCAGAAATATGATTTTGTATTGTTCCTCTACCATATTGCTGCATTAAAGCTAAATTAAAAATTGCCTCGTTTGATCCTTGATTTGCCGCTGCCTGGTACCATTTAAATGCTTTTTTGAAATTTTGAAAATAGCTTGGCCCGTAGTGGTAAAGTTGTGCTAAATTTAATTGCGCCTCAAGCAAGCCTTGCTTGGCCGCTAACCGATAATTTTCAATAGCGATATCAAAATGATAATCTGCTGCTTCTCCAGTGAGAATTAATTTTGCAAAATTAAATTGAGCTTCTTTTAAATTATTCTGCGCGGCTTTTTCATACCAGTTAAATGCTTTTTTAACATCTTTTTTTGTGCCAAAGCCATAGTGATACATTTGGGCTAAATTAAATTGTGCCTCTGGTACTGTTGATTTTGCTTCAAAACAGGCGTCAACAGCCTTCATCTCTTCTGAAGCAGCTGAGCGGTAAAACCAATGGTAAGCTTCTGTTAAATTTTTCTCTATCCCTAATCCATAGCGATACATTAATGCTAAATTAAATTGAGCTTCATTATCATTTTGATTTGCCGCTAACTGATAATGATCAAATGCCTTAATTAAATCTTTTTCTTTTCCCTGACCATAATGATTCATGAGACCGAGTCTAAAATTTGCTTGGGTTAAATCTCCTTTGGAGGCTCTTAAAAATAAATCGTATGCACTTTTATAATTCTTAGCTATTCTGTCACCAAGATAGTAATTTTCAGCTAGTTCAACTTGAGCTTTCTGGATTTGTGTCTCTGATGGAGGTAGGCCAAACCCCTTAAAGCTTCCTTGATTAAACCAGATATCCCAAAAATTCTGCTGTAAGCATGTATCACCTGCGTTACTGGTTGTAATAAAAAATAAGGAGCTCAAAATACATGATATTTTTTTTATTTTCATAATCGCCTCATAAATGATTTCTTCAACCAAGCAGACGATTTTATATAAAAAAAGTAAGGCGCTTTAATGAATTAATTTTTTTTCTATTAAATAATCCATATTAAATTGTGCTTGAGAATTACCTAATGCAGCAGACTTTTTATACCACTCAAAGGCTTTCTCATAATTTTGATCAATTTGAATACCTTGTTCATACATTAGTGCAACATTGAATTGTGCATTGGCATTATTTTGCTTAGCTAATTGTAAACAATCACTAAAAATTAAATTACTTGGTGAACAATTACTGTTTTGAGTATCTATGACTTGGTCATAGTGCTGCAATTGTAACTTAGACCAAAAACCTATAAAGCCACCGGAAGAATCAAACCATTCACTCCAGAAGCCTTTTTTATCATTGGTAATAACATTAATAGTTGCATCAGCTGATTCGCTTATAATGGTAGTTTCTTGAAACTCTGTAAAATGAAGCAAGGTTTTTGTTGCATACACAATGCCGCTTCCTAAAACTAGTATGCCAATCCATTTTGAAAAATGGGTGACTATTGCGGAATTCTTATTTTTTGTGCCACATGCCTGATGAATATTAAAAAGCACCTTACTATCATCTATCTTAAATTGCTCCATTCGGCTTTTTTCTTTGCTAAGGGCCGCTCTAACTAATCTTGCCTGCAGGCGCCATTTATTATCCATGGCAGTAATTACATCTCCACGAATAATTTGAAGCCATGCGTCGTCTATATTAATTTTTTTCATTCAATAATATCTAAACAATGTTTAATAAAGGGTGCTAATTTAATTCTTACTTGACGCAGAAATTCTTTAGTTGCTGCAGGTGTTCTATCTATTCTCATTGCAATATCTTTTATTGCGTAGCCATCCATTTGCAGCAGGATGGCATAGCCACGATCAGGGTCTGCTGCATTAAACTTTTGAATGCCTAATGCAACACAATCATCTATAGATTGGTCAAATACAGTTTGTTGTATGTTTTTTGTCATTTCACTATCTTCAACATTTTCTATTTCATTAACAGTCATTGCGCTTCTATTTTTCTTAATTTCACGCAAATAATCATTTTTACTGTTTCGTAAAATTTGCCAACACCATGCCTCAAAGGAGGTCTCATTTTTTACTGCTTTAAAATTTTTAATAATTTTAATAAACGCCTCTTGAAGCACTTCCTCTGTTTGTTCTTTTGTAAATTTTTGATTAAACAAAAAGCCTTTAAAAGACTGGCTCATATTTTTATATAAAATATTGATACCTTTTGTCTGATCATTTTTGGACGGACTTTTCAAAAGCACAAAACATTCCTGCTGCCACATGATCTTCCTCCTTACAAAAGTAGACGCAATAATACAAAATTTGTCAGGCCTGACTAAAATTAAATGGGCCCGTCTACTTGGTTGTAATAGTTATTTCCTCCTGTTCAACTATTGCCGCTTTGCCCAAGCGATATTTGGGCTTTTTTTATTTCTAATGAAAATGATAATGATTCGCAATAACACATTACTTTTTGTTTATCGATAAAATGCCTTCCATGACTTATTTAATAAACACTGTTATTTCATTGGCGCTATTGCTGACTTACTGCTTTGTGCTAACACAATCTATTTAATAGATTGATTCGTCTTGTTTGAATCATTTCAAATCAAGATCAATGCCTTTGACACCCTTTAAAAATTCTTGGGTGTACTTAATCTTAATATCTTTTTTTAAATTCTTGGGTTTCTGAACTTTAGCTTTTTTTGCAGGGGAGTTGGGTGTCACAAGAATGTAGATAATAGACAAAATCACAACAACAATCGATGTTACAAGCACTCCCAGAATGACGAGCTCTAAATTTTCATTAATGTAATTCTTTGCTATGTCATAAAACTCATGAGCTTTTTCGATCAGTAGATTAATTTCATACATAGGTTAATTATAATTTGAAATAAATGTTTTGTATAAAATAAAAAGGCTAGATTTTCGCACTAGCCTGGCGGAGGAAGGTCATTTTAGGGGATTAACAAAAACCCTTCATCACTTAAAAAGACCGGTGGCCAAAAAAAAGGTCAGGCAAAATAACTTTTTCAATACTCAATCCACTTTATATAGTACAAGGATTGAATGCTTATTTTCTTGTGATTAATTGCTAAGTATATCTTCAGTGTTATATCCCCTAAAGCCCTAGATTATCCTCCTGAGGTCTAGGGCTTTGTCTTATTTTCATCCAGTCAGCAACAATGAATATTAGGACATTTGCAATGAGGATTGAAAATACAATATGTGAGAAAAAATGCGCGCCCCTTAAAATTTGAACAGAGGTCAAAAGAAAAATTAGCGCATACATAATCAATGCTTTGGAGATTTTATACCGCATAATAAAAACGATGCTTACAAGCGGAAGAAAGCTGCCCGCATGGGCTGACGGTGAACATTGGCCTGCTTGCCAATCCATCGGTGCGGTATCAAAAATTCTTAGGTAATCATACATGCCGCCATAAATGATTAAATCTCGTGGGCAGTGCATAAGTGAAAAATATCTTAATGCATTAATTACTAGCGGAACCATAAAAAACATTAGGCTCACAAAATAAATTTGCTTATTTGAAAAAGGAAACAGTTTCTTATTCTTGATAATTAGACTCAATGATTGAAAAACAAAAGTTAAGCCAATCAAGATTGATAAATACTTAGGGTAATCATGCAATATACGGCCCCATTTATTGGACTGCAAGATAAATTGTTGTTCTTGTTCAAGATAAAAGAGATTAGATATAAAAAGATCGAAATCAGTGAATTGAATCATTAAAGATAGACTAAGGAAAATTAATCCGCTGATAAAAAATGCTTTGATGGTTGAATTAAATTGCATTACTCTAAAACAACCAATGGCTGAATGTCTTTATAAACATCCGATTCGATTTCTAAAATACGCATAATTAAATTACTGACATTATTGTGTGTATATTCTCGATCCACTAGCTTTTTGGAGGGCTCATACAAAACATCCGATGATTCAGATGCCCATATAATTAGAGGTACGTGTTTTTGACCCTCAGGTGCTATAGCCATCGGCAATCCATGCAAATAAATATTGCCCTCTCCAAGCGATTCACCATGATCACTCATGTAAATCATAGTGACTTCATAGTTGGATTGATAAGTTTTTAATTTTTCAATCAATGATTTCAAAAAGAAATCGGTATACAAGATCGTATTATCATAAGCATTAATGATTGCCTCATCCGAACATTTGGCTAACTCTTCGCTTTGGCAAGCTGGTTTGAAATATTCAAATTCTTTAGGGTAACGCTTAAAGTAAGCTGGGCCATGACTGCCCATTTGATGCATGACAACTAGCACATCTTTTTTATGAGATTGATTTAAAATAGTTTCAAGCTCAGAGATCATGACCATATCTCGACACTCAATATCACAGACACTATTATTTTCTTTGGATTTAAAACTTTTATAAAAAATACGATCAGCGACATGCTTGCTATCAGAGTTATTATCAAGCCAATAAACATTTACCCCCGCCTTGGCGGCAATATCTAATACATTTTGCTCAAAGGGCGCATCTTCTTTCTTAAATTTATTGCTGTCAGTTAAGGAAAACATACATGGAACCGATATAGCAGTCGATGTACCGCAAGATGTCACATGTGAATAATTCAGCAACCTTTCCGTATTAAGTAAATGGGGAGTCGTTAAACGCTCATAACCATTAATGGTAAAGTGATCATATCTGGCTGTCTCACCCACAACAAAAACTATTAACTCTTTTTTATGCTCATTCTCTAAGTTAATGTTTGCATACTTAGCTTTTTCTTTATAAGCCTTCTTTGGGGCAAGACTCATAAATCCTTGTTTGAATAAATTGAATAGAGGGTAGCTTGGGTTTTGATAGTAACGAATAATTTTATGTTCACGGATAAAGCTGTAAGTATCTTTTGAAAAAATAAGCCCACCTACAAGAACTAAAATAATTGATACGCTAATAATAAAAAGTCGGCTTTTAAGCCTATCTTTAAAAGACTTTTCAAAGATGGCTTTATTGCTTATTAAAAAATAAATAAAAGGCAGGGCCAGTACCAAAATGTACATGAGCAATTTAGGTGACAGTAAGTCGGTCGCTTCGCCCACATTGGTCTCAAAAACATTTTGCCACATCACCGTATCAAAAACGGTCATGTAGGATTGATTAAAGAAACTAAAAACAGATGCTGAAAAAAATAGAAAAATGAATAACCAAAATGTAGGAATTAAAAGATTAAGTGCTGCTATAAAAATAAGTTGTGTTAAAAAAAGGATTGCGATAGCAATAAAAAAGAAAGGTTTATTTACAAACCAGTAAGTATCATGCGCTAGCTTGAATAAAGTAATGTTATTGATAAAAAAAAGGGCTGAAGTTAGCGTAATAAAAAACTTCAGCTCTTTGCCAAGAGATAAAAAATTCATAAAAAATTCTACTTGATTTTTTTAAGTAATTCTTTCACTTCATTCATTCGCCCAGAATCTGCGACCTCTCGGCCTGGTCTAGGTTGGGCTTCTAGAGCTTTCTGAAGGTATTTTTTAGCCTCATCTTTTCTATCTTCGTCGAATAAAAACTCAGCATATAAAAAATTAGGGTCAATACCTTCTGGGTTAATTTCAAGACTCTTTCTAAAAAAATCTTCAGCCTTATCGCTATCACCGAAGCCTAATGGAAAACCAGGAACTTTAGCATATAACACAGCCATCGATGTGTAAGCTGAGCCAGATAATGCTTGTGGATTTATTTCAATGGCTTTTTCTAAGCTATCCTTAGCATTAAAAACAAATTTCAACGCAAATGGGTTGATGGCGTTTAATGATCCTGCATAGGATGACTCAACAATACCGTGCCAAATTAAAAACTCTGGGTTATTTTTATTTGCAGCTATTAAACTATTTGCTTTTTCGAGTAACTGATCATACTCAGTCTGCTTCGAATCAGAACTAGATGAGTATTTTATTTCAGCCCATCTTGTTTGTAAAAATTTAACGTCGTCATTCATCTCGGCGAAAGCATTCGTCACAACAAATAAACTTAAACATAGAATAATTTTTTTCATTTGATATCCTTTTTTTTATAAAAAGCGTTTGATGATATTAAGTTGCTTTGATATGGCTTTATCAGGTATGGCGGGTAATAAATTATTAATAAAAACAAAAAATGATTCTTTAAACCCTAGGATTTTTTGCCATTTTTTTTGTTTGATAAATTGATAAAAAGCATTCGCCACCTGTTCCGGCAAATCTGATTTATTTCCTAGTAGCTTATTCATCTCATCAATATTTGAAGTATTGAATGAAGTTTTAGTAGTCCTGGGTGCAAAATATCGAACCTGAATATTTGTATCAGCGAGCTCTCTTCTCAAAGCCTGAGAAAACCCCCTCAATCCAAATTTCCCGGCACAGTAACTAACAAACCCTGGATAACCTAGATAACCAAAGACAGAGCCTGTATTGATAATTTGACATGATTCATCATGCTTTAACAATGGAAGTATTTTTTTAATTAAGTGCATTGGGGCAATTAAATTAGCCTGCATCATGTCAGATAAATCATCATCGCTTAAATCGTGAAACAAACTAAATTTATTAAATCCCGCATTGTTAATGACCAAGTTAACCTTTGATAGGTGTTGTGCACGATTAAAAATTGTTTCTCTAACATTAGGATGATTAATATCGCCTGGTACGCAATAACATTGTGCTAAATTAAGTTCCTTTTTTATATTTTCTAAAATATCGGCTTCAAGACCATTAATAATGGCCCCCTCAATATGAGGTGCTAACTTTTTTAAAATAGCTTGACCGATTCCTCCAGTCGCGCCCGTCATAATTAATCGAATTTTATTCATTTTTTATTCCTAATTTAACTTCATCTGTGGAATGGCTCGAAAAATATCCCCGTAAAGCTTATAAATCGATTTAGCAGAGTCAATAATGGCTTTTTGATCTTCCCCAGATGACACTTGATTAATTAATTCTGCAAAAAAATCAACATGTTCTAAATCCAAGCTGCCGTGTGAAAGCAAATATGAAAATGCTTTGTTAGATAATTTCAAACTTTCTGCAATCTTGGTTGCAGCCGTGGTTGCAAGTTCGGTGCTGGTTCCTTCTAAAACATATACCATGCCAAAAAAACTTATGGGATTTTTTCGGTCTATTTGATGATAGGCAAACGCCACCATAGCCTCTGTGGTGATATCAGCCTTTGAGTTTTGGGTCTTTTCACTATCGCCACCTGCATTATTAATGTCATTTAAAATCCACTTTTCATGACCGTACTCTTCTTCAATATAGTGTGTTAAAGCTTTTTTGATCCATTCATAACGATCATTGAGTCTGCTGCCACAAGCCATTAACAATGGCACGGTATGCTTTACATGGTGATAAGCTTGGTTTAAAAATAAAATGTATTCATCTTTGCTGATCTCACCTTTAAGCGCTCTTTGAATAATCGGTACGCTGTAGAGCCCTTTTTTTTCTTCTTGAGTTTCTTGAACTAATCTCTCATAAAATGTCATGCAATTTCTCTTTCTTCTATATGGTTAAATTGTTGATCCTGAAATTTTCTTAATATGTTGTCTCGCTTTAAGCGGCCATTAATCGTGAGCGTTTGATCTTCAAAGCTAAAAGGTTGTGGGCAAATCAAATACGATTTGATTTGAGCGTAATCAGGTAATTTGGTGTTGGTTAAAATAATAAGCTCCTCTAAATCAACAAATGAAAGGCTGTTATCATAGGGAACAATAATCGCTGATAAAAAACTTTGATCAAAACATGTCACACAAGATTGATAAATTTCAGGATGTTCATTAAGTAAAGATTCTGGCCACTCAGGTGAGACATTTCGACCAAAACTTGTAATGAGAATGTTTTTACTTCGCCCCTCAATTACCAAGCATCCATTTTGAAAGAATCCCAGGTCACCTGTTTTAAACCATCCTGCCTCGTGTTGCTTACGATCTAAATATTTAAAGGGGTACTTAATTTCTATTTCGATTTCCTTTTGGTCATTAATTCGGATATTTCGATTTGGAAGCACCTGTCCCACAGAGCCGATTAATTTTTGTTTTGGTGAATTAACCGTGACGACGGAATAACATTCGGTTAGGCCGTAACCTTCATATACCGGCAGTCCTAAATTTTCTGCATCCTCTAAAAGATTTTTTGAGGTTTTAGCACCGCCCACAGCGATGAATTTTAAAAAGCTGGTATCTCTTGGATGAAGGTGCAAGTAGTTAACCATAGCTTCGAGCATGTTTGGCAGTAAGATTATGCTCTCAGGTTTATGCTTAATTAAAGCCTCAAAACATTGATCAAAATCAAACTGACTTGAGCCTAATAAACCTACCTCCATTGTAGGTAAAACAATAAGCTCACCTCCTGATTGTGTCATCGTATAAACGCCGCCAATATTTTCTAATAAAACACCAAAAGGTAAGAGTGACATATGCTTTCTTAGATTAAGATCCTGCAATTGATTTAATAGCCCTTTTGCAACCTCCCATTGACCCTCTGAGCTTAATTCAACACCCTTAGGCTCAGATGTGGTGCCAGAGGTAAAGCTTATTTTTTGAAAATTGCTTTGATTTTTAGCCAAAAGGTTAGCCTTATTTGAAATCACCATGTCATCTAAAAAGAAATAATCATTGTCAAAGCCAAGGGATACATTTAAATTTTGATCATGGCTTATGAATAAATCTACCTTGGCTTTTTCAATTAAAAATTGTTTTTGTTGAGCTGTAAAAAAACTTGGGATTGGTACAAAAGTTTTATGTTCACGATGAGCATACAGATCTAAAATAACCCAATCAATGGTATTGTCCATCAGGACGCCCATGACCTTAAAGTTAATGCCAGCTAATATTTGAGATACAGCATCAAGCTTGGCATTTATTTCAAAAGCATTAAGCGTTCCATTAAGGTCAGTGATTTTAAAATCTTGATGCAAGCTCAACATTAATCAGGAACCTTTATAAAATATACATTTGGTTTTGATTGATAATAGGATCCCCAATCTGTTTTTGGGTCGTAATCTTTAATTCTTTCTTGAATTGCAGGTCCAAGAACAATAGGTTTTAACCCTTCCTTTAAAAAAGAGTTATAGACAATTTTGTTGGCCACACAAAATACCCATTTCGCGCCCATCGACTTTAACGTTGGTATTGCAGTTTGGATTAGATCTCTAGTTGCTCCTCTTCGAGTGGCCGAGAGATTAGCAAGCTCGATGATTTGCTCTCTTAAAATAGGCTGTTTTATTTTTTTTGCAATCTCAATTTCAATCGCTTCATCAAGATAATATTCTACAAATGATTTCTTATTTTTTTTAAGTTTATTGAAACCTAGGGTCGCTAAATATTGATTGTCAGAATTAACACAAGCAATGATTGTGTCTGCAAATCTTTTTAAATTAGCTTTGTAAGCTACAAAAAAATTATCACGTATAAAGTTTTCAATATCATATCTTTGTTGATCTTTTTTATAGCTTGTAATCAACTTATAACAAGCTTCGTTACGGTATAGCTTAGGCTGAATCATGATAGCCCTCCTTAAAAAATTAAATAAAGAATTTAATTAATTTTTATGGGGCTTGTGATTGGAAGTAGTCAGGAACTAAATTGTTGTTAGGTTGTTGATAAACTACAACAAACCTAATTTGGTTTTGTTTAAATAAATTATTAGCTAATGGTATGACATTGATAAAGTTTCCATCTTTATCCAATGTATCCGTTGTATTTTCAATATCAAGCGTATTTTGATCAAGATGGTCAAGACCAATTTGAACATGCTGATTGGCATGAAGCGCTTGTGCAAGTTGCAAAGCAAAAAATACAAATAAGATTTTGAAAATATTTTTCATAAAATAAATTTTAAGATTTAGGCGAATAATATCATTTAATGTTTCACAAACACTAAATGAGAATTATTACCATTTGATGCAATTTCGAGAGTTAGATGATCTTAACAAGATCCTCAACCACTGTTTTGGCATCACCAAATAACATCATCGTTTTGTCCATGTAAAAAAGTTCGTTGTCTAGCCCTGCATAACCTGGGGCCATTGATCTTTTATTCACAATAATGGTTTTTGCTTTTTGAGCTTCAAGAATAGGCATACCATAGATTGGGCTACCCGGAGTTTTCGCGGCTGGATTCACTACATCGTTCGCACCAATCACCAACACAACATCTGTTTGACCAAATTCACTATTAATATCTTCCATTTCAACCACTTGCTCATAAGGGACATCTGCTTCTGCGAGCAAAACATTCATATGGCCTGGCATACGTCCAGCCACAGGATGAATCGCGTACTTAACATCAATGCCCTTCTCAATTAACTTCATAGTCAGCTCCTGGAGTGCATGTTGTGCTCGAGCAACGGCAAGACCGTAACCTGGCACAATGATCACTGAATCAGCATTACCCATTAAAAAGGCAACATCATCGGCTGAGCCAGATTTATAACTTTTATCCCCATCCGTATCTGAACTTTCATTCACATCAGCACCAAAACCACCCAGCAAGACTGAAACGATGGAACGATTCATAGCTTTACACATAATGTATGAAAGAATAGCGCCTGATGAACCCACACATGCGCCTGCAATAATCAGAACTGAATTATTCAGAGTAAATCCGATGCCTGCAGCAGCCCATCCTGAATAACTATTGAGCATCGATACCACCACTGGCATATCAGCTCCACCAATTGGGACAATCAACAACACACCCAATATGAGTGCAAACATGACCATTACGATGAAAGCCAAAATGGATTCATTTTGAAAATAAATCGCCCCAAATCCAATCATTAAAATAGCTAGAATTAAATTCAATAGATGTTGGCCTTTAAAGACTAACGCTTTGGCGCCAAATTTTCCTGACAGCTTTCCAAAGGCGATCACTGAGGCCGTAAAGGTAATCGCTCCAATGAATGCGCCAATAAATAGTTCGACTCTTTGCGCTGTGGTATGAACTTCAATTGGGTTTAATACGGCGGCTAGAGCAATGAGCACGGCAGCCAAACCAACAAATGAGTGCATTAGAGCGACTAACTCTGGCATTTTAGTCATTTGAACTTTTTTAGCTGCAACAAAACCAATGGCACCACCAAGTGCGATCGGTACTAAGATCAGCAGAGCAATTAAATTCTCACCAATAATTAAAGTGGTGATGACCGCAATGGCCATACCTATCATACCAAAGAGGTTACCCTGTCTTGCAGACGTTGGAGACGATAGCCCTTTTAGGGCAAGAATAAAAAAGATAGCCGCAACTAAATAGGCAATAATAGAAAAAGATTGTTCAGTCATTCGCTTTTATTTCCTTATTAACCTTGTCTTTTTTCTTAAACATCTCGAGCATGCGCTGCGTTACAAAAAAACCACCAAAAATATTAATAGAGGCAAAAAAGATAGCAAAAGCACCTAAAATGCTACTAAATGTAATTATATTGTCGTTAATTTCAACAACTTGCAAAATAGCGCCCACTAAAACAATGCCCGAAATGGCATTAGTAACAGACATGAGCGGCGTATGCAGAGCGGGGGTAACATTCCACACGACATGATAACCAACAAAAATTGCCAAAACGAAGATCGTAATATTCTGTAATGTAAGTATTTCAGCCATAATAAATTCCTATTTTTTTATCTGTCCATCAGTTGTTAGTAAACTGCCCGAAATAAGTTCGTCTTCCAGGTTAATAGTAAAGGAATTATTTTCATCGAAGAGCAATTTAATAAATTCAAAAATATTTCGTGCATATAGCAGCGTGGCATCAGAGCTTAATTCGCTTGCCAAATTAGTATTTCCAATAATCGTCACACCATTTTCAACAA